>JAABUS010001542.1_pt1 | contig 49540 bp, 16 predicted proteins | sample 5560161 | NCBI WGS metagenome assembly JAABUS01 (sample SAMN10711885, study PRJNA513376) | rock metagenome | isolation source: Antarctica rocks | place: Antarctica: Victoria Land, Trio Nunatak nord | collected 2016-01-04 | reverse complement strand
ACTCAAGAATTATTTTACTTAGTTTATATTAAACGTTTATTATTAATTAAATTAACTTAATATTATCTTAAACGCTTTATTAAGATTAATAATCTTAATAAAAACAAAGAAATTTAATAATAATTAAAACATTTTTGATAAAATTAATATCTTTTATAACGAAATAAATATAATTATTGTAAACAAAATCGAAACAATTATTATTAAAAAATTAATTAAACAAACAATTAAAAAAAAGAGAAATATTGTTATGTAAAATATAATAAATAAAATTGTATTTTCTTATTTATATCTTATTAAGATAAATATTAACTTTTGAAAATATTTTATTAACGTTTATAATTGCTTTGTTAAATAAACGAAAATTATAAATACTTTATAAAAAGTTCTTATATCTTTCGAAATTTAATTTGTATTTAATAATAAACTTATTTATTTTATTAATTACGCATAATAAAAGCGTCTTTACTTATTTAAGAAATTCGAAAAAAAAATCTTCGAACAAACTTATAATAATAATTATTATATCGATTTTTCTAAAATATACAAAGCAATTATAACAAACTTTTATTTTCGAAAATTAATTAATTAACTAAAGCGATACATAGTTTATTGTCGTTAATATAATATATATTAGACAAAACGTTATTAATTTTACAATAGTTTTAATTTAATTATTAGTTTTTTAATATTTTTTTATATAGTAAATTTCGACTTTATCATAGAATTATTAAGCGTATAAAATATAAATATAATTATATTTATTATTTATAAGTTTTTAAAGAAGACAATTATTCTTTTAGAAAAAACTATCTATATAGTTAAAAATTAAGCAATAATATTAATTAACAATTTTGCGAATTAAAATATATTAAGAGTGTTTATTTATAATTAAAATCGAAAATTTCTTTCGAAATTCTAAAACAAAGTTTTTAAGAAACTTAAAATTATCTTTTTAATTTTAATTGCTTATTATTTGTAAATAAACAAATAAAATAAATATATTAATTAAATAATTAAAATTGCGCTTTAATATATAATAATTAATAATTTAATTCTTAATTAAATTGTTTTTTTGTTTATATATAAAGTTAAATTTAATAATCTTTTAAATTTATTAATAAATCTTTCGCTTAATAAAATTATTATAAGTTTTAAAATATAAGATTCTTTATTGTTACTAAAGTTAAATAAATAGAATATTAATTAACTTAAAAAGAGAACAATTAACATTAGTAAAACAAAAGTTTTAATAACGTAAACTAATATAATCTTTAAACTTATCTATAACAAATATTATTAATCTTTATCTTTTAATATAAATAACAAGATTTTTTTGCAATTATAGAAAAAATACAATTTATCATTAATAAAATCGATTAAACTCGCTATTTAACGCATAAATTTTTTTAAAATACTCGAAAAAAAAATTTAATTTATCGACTTAATCTATTAGAAAATTAAAAAATTTATTTAATTATTTTTATAACAAGTTTGAAGTTAACATTAGCGAATTTCAATTCTTATAATTGTTTAATATTAGTTTATCTTAAGTTTATCGAAGAGTTTAATAAAAAATAATACTTATATAAGATTAAAACTTCTATTAACTATTAATTACGAAAATATAATTAAGATAAACTTATTTCGAAACTTTTAATTTGTTAAAAAATTATAATTTAAAATATAATTATTAATATAATAAAAATTTGCTTAATAAAGTTAAAGAGTTTGTTCAAACTTATAAGAAGAAATATAAAATGCTTATATTGAACGCAATTTATTGTTTAAATTTATTAGATAATTAATTAAAGAAATTAATAATAACGAAGAACTTATAAGTTATCTTAACTATTAATAAACTAAATAATAATTAATCTTTACAAAATAACAATTTATTTATTAAGTAAAAGCGAGATAGATTTCGCAAATTAAGAACGCATAATTTTTTTTAAAATTTAAGTATTATATTTAATTATGTTAAAAACGTTAAATTTATACGTTTTACTATATAGTATTACTAAAATATTTAATAAAAAGCAAATCTAAATTTGCAAAATAATGCGTTATAATTTACTTATTTACTTAATTAATGCGTATCAAAATTTAAATAATATATCTTTTACTTTTAAATATTACTTTAACTTTTTTTTACTTAAATAAACTTTTAATATATTGTAACAACATTATTTTATATTTTTAGAAAATATATTTAACTTAACAAATAAAATTTCTTTCGCAATATTATTTATTAATAAATTTATAAATAATAAACTAGTCTTCGAATTAAATTTAAATTATATAAAATTATTTAAAAATTTTCTTTACGCAATTGTAAAATTAATAATTAATATAATAAGCAAACAAGTTTTAAAGAGCAACACTAATATATTAGCAACAAAGAAATTAAAGTTTAACAAACAAATTATTAAGATTCTTAATAATAACAAGAAAAATAATCTATATATAATTTATTAATTTAAGATTAATTGCGTAGATTGCGAGAACATTAACGCAATTGATATTAAATTAACAAATAATATATATTTGCTAGAGTTATTATAAAGCAACGCTTAGATTCTATATAACGCAAATATTATATTTATTATTAATATAAAAAAGATTAATAAATAAAAGAAAGTAAATTATTTAATTCTTAAGATAAAAATATTTAGAAACTACTATAATAAACAATTTAAAATTAAAAACAACTAATTAATATTAAATTAAACAAAGAATATTGTTAGCATTTTATTGCTAAACAAAGTATTTATAAACAATAAATTAATTTAATTTAAATCTTATATAAATTTAAGTTGTTATAATATTTATTAAGTAATTGTAACATATATCTTTATCTAGATTTGCAACAATATATAAAAGAAAGTCTTTAATATTAATAATAACGTATTTAATATACGTTTATTTTTAGATTTAATTGTTGTTAAAAATAATATTAATTGCATTTACGTCTATAAATAATATATCTTATTAATTAATAAAACATTTAACAAAAGATTAGAATTAAAAAAGCATATTTTTAATTATAATTTCGAACAATATAATCGAAATATCTTTATTAAAATAGTTAACAAAGTTAAAATTTATTAACAAATATATATACAAAATTCTCTTAAATTTGTTTTTAAATATTAAGTATATCTTTAAGTTAATAAAAATTAAAATAATAAACAATGTTGTTATTTAAATTGCAAGAATTGTTAGTTATATTATCTTATATTAAGTTAAAACGCAAATTAGTTATTATTATTAAAATAATCTTTAATTAAAATATTAATAAAGCTTTTACTTAATTAATATTAATTATATTTATTAAAATTATAATTGTTAACAAATTTATATTTATTAAAATTGTAAGCTTAATATCTTTTATAATTTCGAATAATATAAAGTTAAACTTTTAAGATAAATTGCAAACAAAGAAAACTTTTATTAAAGAAAAAATGCGCGAAATATTGTTAATACTATTATTGTTATTTCTTGCGAAAAATATATATAATGTTATTATCGCAAAAAATATTAGCAATTGCTTAAATTATTTAATCAACTTACTTATTATCGAAATAACGAAAAAAAATATATACTAAAAAGAAATATTAAAGATTGTTAATATAATTCTTTATAATAATAACTAGAGCAATTGCGACGTTATATTAATATAAATTAAAAAGTTTGCAAATAAATTAAATAAAAAAGATAATTATATTCTTAAATAATTTTTTATTATATAATATTAAATAAAGCAATTGCTTTTATATTTAAGCAAATTAATAAATGCAAGTTTAAAAGATATTTATAATTAAGTTTTAAACACAATTTACAAGATTTGTTATTTAAACTTTTTAACGTTGTTTAACGTCTTTAACAACTAAAAAGCAAAAATAAAGAAGTATAAGAATTTTTAGATTAAATATCTTATTATTAATAAAATTTATTAAACAAAAATAGATATAGAAATTAATTAGCAAATAACTATTAAGAATTACAAAATTATTTAACAATTTTTCGTCTTTAAAATCGATTATCTTTTTAGATTTTACAATTTAACAATTATTTATATTAGCTTTTCTTTTATTTTGTTTTTTTGTCTTTTAATTTTTGTAAACAATCTATTGTTATCTTAGCAAAACAATTGTTCTTAATATTTTTATCTTATTCTTTTATCTTCTTTTAATTAATAGACAATCTATTAACGTCTTGTTTTCTCGTCGTTATTTAGCTAATAGATAATCTATTAACAAAGATAATTATTATAACAATCTTTTTGTTGTCTTTTAGCTTCGATCTATATTAAGCAAATAATTAACAAAAGTGTTAAGATCTTCTAGATAAAAAGTACTTAATACAATTATAAAGTAGTTAATAACTTCTTATTAAAACTAGTTAGCTTTTAAAGTTTAATTAATTATCTAGCTAATATTTGTTTCTAGATAAATAATTATTAATTATATTATATAATAATTTATTGTTAATTATCTATTTTGCTTATTTTATATTATATTGATTCAAGTTTAATATATTAACTTAACGTAATTAGTCTAAACGTATTAAAGAACTAAAGTATAAATAATATTTTTAAGTTTTATATAACTTATATTTAATTTTATATAAAATAATTTAACGTTAATAATTATATTTTTTAATAAATTATAAGCTTAAACTTTTAAGAACTTTAAATTTATTTATAATTTTTAATATAAATAATTTAATTTAAGCAACAAACGTTTATAACAATTTAATTAAATTTTTACGATTAACTTAAAAAATATATCTTTCGAGAATTACATTGCAAGATAATTAAACTTACTTAATTACAAGTTTTATAAAAGAACAAATAACAATAAATAACTTATATAAATTAATAATTAAATCTTAAAATTTTAAAAAAAAATAAAAAAAAAAATCGAAAATTAACAATTTAATACAATATTTATAAAAGAATAAAGAAATTAAAGTTATTAAGAATTTAATTTTATTTCTTAAAAAAAGCAAATTAATAACTTAATATAATATTTATATAAAGATAAATAAGCTCAAGATATTAAAAAATTTAATTTAAGAAAATAAACTATATTTATTGTTAAAAACAATTGTATTATTAATATAATTAAATAATTAATAATTGTTTTATTAAACTATTAAAGAAATAATGTATTTTTTTTAACATTATCGATAATTATTACTTATTTTCGATTCTTTTGTAAATTGTATTATATACATACGATTATATATTTTATTTTTATATTATATAATATAAAAAATAACATATAAAAAATAATTAAAATTCTTAAATAAAAAATATCAAGATATAATTCAAACGAACGAAAAGTCTTCTTATAACGAAAACTACATGAAAAATAATCGAAATGTCATGGAAAAATTTAATCGTTTCAATAGACATTCTCGAGAATAACGTCGTCAATACATAGCATGCTTGTTAGATCTATTGTCGCACAACTTTCGTCAGTATTGAAACAGATACTTGGTCTAGAATTGGCACCTTTATCGCATGCGCTCCCTCTTATTAGATTTTCGTTCTGGCTAAAGTATTGTTTTCTTGGCGTGCGAATTGCGATGGTTGAACTCCTACCCCCTACTATCGGTGCCCACCTTGATCCTTATTCACATATTACGCTATCGCAAGTATATTGTCCATCGCTTCGCTTTTAGGGGTTTTGTAGTTAGCTATTACAACTATTCGTAAGCCTCTTTCATGTTTCTTGATTTGCAATAGTCAAGCGATATCGCCGTTAACGCATTCGTAGGCGGATCCTGCACCTGTTATTTGAACATTACAATATTGAAGTATTGGCTGTCGAAATCTTCCAGTAACGATTGAAGCTGAACAAATACTCATGTTCTTGCTCGTGATTTGATGTTTTCTCTTAATTCATCGTGGCCGGCCGAAGACTTATGTACACGGCCTCGTACGCTGCCACAGTAGATATTATTGAGTGTGTCATGGTGTGCTGTGAGAGCTTGAGTCTGTCAATAATCGTCAGTCGAAAATACGCCTCCATATTTTCGAGCGATGCCAGCAGAAAGGTGGTGGCCGGGAAGGCAAGCCCCAGGTGTTAGGGATCGTCTGCTATTGATGCTCTTGCAGGAGATCATTCCTCCTCGGAGTCCTCGCCTTCCAAACAGCGAAACCCATGGTTTGGATGGGTCTCCGAAGCATATGGATGACACTTGGAGCAAAAGTCGAAATCTCCGCACTCAACGCATCGGTAACGCAGCCCATAGATGATCTTGATCTAATTAGCACGTTTCGGCTCAAAAGGGGGCGAGGATCGCCTACCGCATAACAATCATCGCATCGTGCTGAGTGTTCGAATTCAGGGTTCATGATAGTATCATGTAACACTGGAGACCAGTGAATGTCGTACGGATTGTTATGTGCATGATTGCTTTGACGCTCTGGCCCTAGGTAACTAGTGGATGCACTACCTGTTGTCGCTAAGTCCTTCCGTGACTGCTGGCAATATTCGGCTTGCTTTTCAACGTCGCATGGTAGTAATTCGTCTCCTAGAGCTGGGCGAAGGGCCTTGCATACGTAACTCGCCACATTGTGTGTTAAGGCTATATGGTAAGGAGTCGAGCCATCCCTGCTTTTCGCAGTTCTGTCGGCACCAGCATCTATCAAAGCCATTATGGATGACACAGTTCTATGATGGGCTGCCCAATGGAGTGGGGCCCATCCATCACGATCTCTACCATTGACTGGCCATCCTGCTTCGATGAGTGCATTCACAACTCCGTTGGCGACAGCACGAGGCTGTTCAAATGTTGCAAAATGAAGGGCCTCACGACCTTGTGGGTCTGCCACCTTCGCATGCTTTGCCTCTTTGAATAAGATTCCTTTCACTGTTTCATTTTGTTTTGGACTGCATAAAGGGCCACCTAAGGCCATACAGCAGCTCATATCGGATTTGTAAGGGTCGGCGCCACGTTCGAGAAGTAGTCGTACCGAGTCTTCGTGCCCAGCTTTCGCAGCTAGCCACAACGCAGTCACCCAGGAGACCTCGACGGCGTTGATATCAGCACCTCGGTCTAGTAACCAAAGGATATCCTTATTTCGACCGCCTCGAGCAGCCCCATGCAAATGAGGAGGAGTTATTGCCCGAGTGTAGGCGCCCCTATCTTTTAAGAGAAATTCGATATCCCAATGACCGAGAAAGGCGGCTAGCTCGGTAGGTGTGTAGCCACAAAGATCGATATGATCAGTTTCAGCTTCATGATCCAGTAGTAGCTCTACCGTACTGTGACGGCCACTCTTTACTGCCGCATGCAGAAGAGTCCGGTCGAGTAATTTGTAAAGGACCGTTCAGGGATGCTCCCCATTCTAACAACCTTCGGACTAGGCCGGTAAGACCATGACAAGTCAGACTATACACGACGTTTTGGTGAAAAGTAGGGGCAGACGTGTCTATGTTGTTGACCGAGGGACCAAGGTCCTCGTACAGTAACTGAATAGCCAGGCTCTCTGCTGCGGTAGAAGTTGCTTCAGAGGGAATGAAAGCGTAGTGCGATGACCAATGATTACTTGCATACTCAAGCAAAGGGAAATTATGATAGCCTGTCAAAAAGCTGCTGTTCGGTTTCAGTCTCAAGGCCGTGAAATCTGCCCTGAATTGTGAAATATATCTTAAGCATGATGTAGCGATAAAAGTATGCGCGTCAGTGACCGAAATCGCAAACCCTATCGGTTGGGTATTCGAATTCCGAAGCTGTCGCGATTCAAGGTACCGGTGAAAAGATGGATGAGCGAACCGCACAACTTCTTGTCCATACCTGTTTCGGCCAATGATCACCAAGCTAGAACAGAAGTCGATTAGCATATAAGGATCTTTGACCCTATCAGAGGTTGTGAGCCCGGCTTGTGGATCTAAAGCTGAGGCTTCGGCGGCCTCTTGCAGAGTGAGTGGTCTGAGGCATGGTATAAGCCAGTATAGCAATCACTTAATCTTTATTGCAGCTGAGGGACTGTGGCTGCAAACCTTACAAAGGATTCGATCATAGGTCTCGTTCAAGGTAGATGGTAATTCCACCAAAGCGTGCTTGATGTCTTCTTCCGAGAGGCACATTTGCAGAGACTCCACCTGACAAGAAACCCAGCGGAAACTAGCATGTAGTCAATCCCCGCGTCCAAGAATGTAGATTTGAGTGTTCATACGATCCCTGAGCACCATCGAGAAGCTTCCGTGCCAAGTCGGTTTTTACTTGCTCGTCTGCCCATCGACCCAGCTTCCCATTCGCGCTAAGACATTCAGAAATATATGATTTGATGTCAAGATCATGTCCGCTCCCCGTAACGTCAATATAATGACCAACAAGGTTTACCAGCGAAGTCTTGATATATCGTTGGTCTTGACTCGTCAAGAAGAGCCGTGCACCACAGGATTGATTAGCTTTTATCTGCTTCAATACGGCAAACAGCTCAAGCATTTCGGTGCATTCATCGAAAGCATCTATCAGGAGGTGGACTTGATTGAGTATTGCGAGAAGGCTCATTAGGGTATCAGCTAATGCTTGTCGTGGAGGATGCCCGGGTTGATACAGTCCATATAGCTTTTGGACGCAGATTGGGAGCTCAGGTATTTTAGCACAGATTTGTCCAATAATGGAGCTGATGACGTTCCCAACGGTTTGTTTGGCCCTATCATTGACATCAAAGAAATGATATACTAAAAGGCCACGTCGATTTTGAGCGACTTTTTTCGTCGTATCTTGGATAATGACGGAACAGAGTACGGTTTTGCCACATCCAGATGGGCCATGTAGCCATAGCCATTCACCCACGGTGTTTTTCCACAATATGTAGCGGCTGTCTTCTAATAACCATTTACTTGTCGTTGGGTCGTGCTTTTCGAATGCAGCAACGTTGTTGACCGACGCATCCGCTACCAAGAGCCAACGAACTACTTCACGATGGCCCAAATTGCCTACGGTCTGGCCGGCGCTATGGGTCTGGGCAGCCTGGTCGAGATTCAGGCATTGCAAAAAGTGCTCTTTGTGTTTGTTTATAACCGTGAGCCTCGTCTTAAATTTTTTTTGTATGTGCGGCCATGCAATCCGAGCCATTAATCTATCTCTCAAGCCTTCGGAGCTCAAGTCAAGGAGAAGATCCTCCAAAGAGGATTGGCAATGATCAATAGGGCTATCTTTTCCTTGCAAAGAAGCCAAAGTTGGCCACTTAGTGAATGAATTACCGGAGCTTGCAGCCTTTTGTACTATATCCTTAAGCTTTGTTAAGACAAGCTTGAGATCATCGACATCTCGTTGCAAAGTATCCATGTCCTTCTTTGCATCTTTAATTGCTTTTCCATACTTGATAGCACGACCAACCACATCGTCATGGATCTGAAAGACGGCGATGATACTCGCCACAAGCGCAATTTCGGCCATCTATGTGTTAAGTGTCACGGTCTGTCAGGCGGCACCCGCATGCACCAGAGGCCACCACTGCAAGGAGGTTTGAATTATCTATAGCGAACTTCGACCTGCCGCACATCTCCAGATTGAATCAAAGAGGTCGAATCCGATGGAAACATTACAGAAGTCGAAGCTGAGAGATTTATTATGCTTATGGGAAGCCTGAGCTAGAATATCGTTTACCGGTAATTGTACTTCGTACGATTAACCTAATCCATGATGCACTGGAATAGGCGAAAGCTTCGGCCCATTATTCTGGTGCCGCTGTGGCAACTAATCTTTGTAAAACGTCTATGAGCATCAGAAGTAGCGTCTGGCTGCTTGGGACACTGGGACATTGACCAGCTTCAGCTACCTGGCAAGGCGTGCAGGTAAAGTTTAGCGGGATGTCTCAGATTGAGTGATATTTCGACAGCTAACTCAAGGTACAGAGACCGGTCTGCTCGGATATTGTACATATTATATCAAAATGTTGGGTGTAAGACGGGAATGTCGATAGTTGTGTAAGGTACGGTGTGGTAGAGCTGTCCCACGGTTGGTAAGCATTGTGAGGTGCCGCGAAAGCTTGGCGCCAAGCTTCGAGAAAATCCATCACCACCATCAATATACGGAGTACCTGTTAGCGAAGCGCAACACTTTGACAATTATCCCGTTGGTCCTTGGTCGCGCACTGGGTGCAATCACATCTATCGATACATCTGCGCCCAGTGTGCGCCCAGGGGAAAACCGGACAGTCGTCAAAGCGTTATGCATCAATCAAGACATAACTTGTCTTCTTGCTCTCAGCGTTTCATCAATTAAACATCTCATCTCCTCGCTTCCCATTCCTGTTGCGTACGTCACTGCACTTCCATACGCTCCTTTCAAGTCCGCGTCGGCTCCATGCGCCAGCAACCACCTTACCCTCTCCACCGCTCCCGCCATGACCGCATGCACAATTGCATACTTCGCCACCAGATGCCGTGACCTCTCTGCCTGATTGACATCTGCTCCGCGCTCTAAGAGTAGCGCCATCGCAGGAATTGTGCTCTGGTCAAACTCCTTGCTGGGCGTCACGCGACCTTCGTGTGGATTCATGTCCGGCGGACATGCTCCCGCTGCGAAGTGCAGCGGATAACCATGCTGTATCTTCGCACCCGCATCCAGGAGCAGGCGCAAAGCCTCAACGCTACCTTGGCCGGCAGCTACCTCGAGGGCGGCGCACGAGTCGGTATCTGACCCGCCGGTGCGATCCTGATAGTCCCGTTGCTCTCCGAGATTTGGATCGGCGCCGTGGACCAAAAACCAACGGAGGACGGGGAGGTTGGCTACCACTCGCGGGAGGAGCACTTCACCGTAGAAGCCTGGAGTATTGACAGTCCAGCCGTGATGGACGAGAAGTTCGAAAAGGGGGAGCTGCCGGTCCGAGGGTGCGGAAAGGATGTTGCCAGGGGTTGGGCGGACAATGGGTGCGCCGGCAGAGAGGAGGTAGTGTGTAATGTCAATGTTTCCAGCGCGAAGGGCCTCAGTAAGGCCTTGATGGAGAAAGAAGGGTGTGCAGGGTGGGGTCCGCGAGGAAACGATGGAGTCGACGGTGAAAAGGGATCCTTGCTGGCATGCGGATTTGAAGGTGGAAATGTAGGTGTCCTCGCGGTCAATGATCTCGTAGTCACTGGGGTCGATGGAGATGTCGTCGTAGGCTGATGCCATGACTTTCGGTTGCGGCTGTATGGTTTGCATGGAGAGCTGCGAAGGAGTGCTGTTGCTATTACCACCAGCGTTTGGTGCGCTGGAGCTCATTATTGCTTGTTGCTGCGCTTGATTCATGGCTATCTGCTGCAACTGCTGGCGGCGCGCGTTTCTCATAATCTGCAGTTGAAGCTGCTGCTGTTGTGACAGCTCTTCGGCCATCTCGGCCGGCAATTCGGGTCAGCCTAGGTCTAAATTATATCTACTCGAGAAAATGGAATCTTTCTAGCACCAAGAATTATTTGACGAGACGCGGATAGTCGACTTTTCGAGAAATAGAGAGTCGATGCAACGTGGTCTGTTCCTAGTCTATCAGATGGAGTGGCATCCATAATCTGAAACCTTCAAAAATTCTAGTTCAAGGTAACGTCATCAGCTCAGCCCTGTGGCACCTTAGCGAAGATATGTTTATGATGCATCAATTATAGTATGCGCTTGTTTTCAATGCATCACCACCCTAATGCAGGCGATAATACATCAAAAACAGCACTATCTATAGTTACTCGCCTATAGATAATAATTAGAATATTGCATCTCGTTTACAATCTTGTATATTCTTATCGTCTAGATTGTTGCGATTGCAAAGACAATAATTGTAATTGTATTAATTGCTTCAAATCTTATCGTTTGCAAGCTTAATTAATAGTATTATTGTTAGCTTTATTAGTATATATAGATTTGATAATTCTACTATTTTAATGCTTAATCAAGAGTCTAGCGATATAGTTGTTAAGAAAATTGACAAATTTTACGTTTTGTTAACTTGTTAACTTTGCGACAACAATCTCGTCTATTGTATTTCGCAACTAGAAACACTCGAAACAACGTACAATAACTTTGAATAATATATATAGATGTTATCTTTAAGTTTTGAATCAATAATAGTAATAAAATAAAGACTAAATCGATATATAAAAATAGTAATCAAAGATTTTTCTTAAAAATTTCTTCGAATTAAATTTGTATTTAAATAAGTTATTACGAAGCTCTAATTTAAACTTTAATTAATATTTCGAAACACCATTATTTAAATACGCACAACTTACTAGAGAAGTTTTTGAAAAAATCTCTAAAAAATGTGTTTAAATTGTTTATATTTTGATTTTTTTAACTCTTAATATTATCTTTTGCATTATATCTCGCATATTTTTATTGTTTATTCGCGAAATTGTCTCTTCGAATCTTATTTAGATCAATTAGAGATTTTCGATATTAATTGTTTCTAAGAATATTGTTGTCGACATATTTGTTCGCGAAAAATAAATACTTCAAATAACTTTTTTTAATCGTATACAAGTTTGTTTTAAATATAAAAATATTACGATTTGTTTATTTATTATAAATATATATTATATTAGCTATTAGAATAAAGCTTGTGTTACTAAAGTAATTAATTAATATTCTTATCTTAAAAGTTAATTTTGTTAAAAGTAAATTATTTACGCGCGTTTAACTTGTCGATATTGTTTCGAAAATTATAGATATAAATATTATAATATTTGTTATTGCAATTTAGAATTAATTGCAACAACAATTTAACATATTTGTTTAAAAATAAGCAATATTTAGAACGAAAATCGAAATTATCGAAACTTAAATAGATCGAATAAATAATAACTTTAAACAAATTAAAAACTATTGTTGTTGCGTTCTAAAATTTGTTTTCTTTATTTGTTTTCTTCGATAAATTAGATTAAACAATAGCAAAAATCTACTATATTAACAACAAAACTAAGTAATACTTTTAATGTATATTTATTAATTTTAGAATCGAAGTTTATTAAAATTAATTTACTTTGTTATTTATTACAATTGATAAAATTTATATTAGAAATTGTTTTATTATAATTTTGCTTGCGATAACTAATTGTAATAGCAACAATTATTGCTTTCTACTATATTAAATCTTAGTAAAATTCAAAACTAAAAATATCTAGCAATAGTTTCTTTAGTAATTAAATAAATTTTATTTAAAACTTAATTAATCTTATATATATAAAAATTAATATTATTTAACTATTATTTTTGATTGTGTCAAAAAATATAAAGTTGTTAACAATATATTTTTTGTCGCTTTTTGTGCTTCTTGCGTCTAGTATCTAGCTAGAAATATAAAAAAGAAATTCGATAAAAAATATGCGAAAGTAATAAAACAATTAGTTTATGCAAATATTAATACAACAATAAATAAAAATATTGTAGTTAAATAATCTAATAATATTAGACTATAAACTTAAGAATGTTTATTATTAGTATTAGCAACTTATTTGCAATATATATGCAATCTCTCTTACTTAAATCTTAGAATCTTAGCTACTTAATATACTATTAGATTATATAGTGCAATCTATGTATACATTGCGATAAATCTCTATTGTTATAATTATCTACTAATTAAAATCTTATTTTTATTTCGTTATATTAAAGTTTAACGTAAAGATTTAATTATAATTACAAACATTAGAACAACAAGTTGTCGACGTATCTCTAAAAACAATCTTAGAATTATAGAAACTTAGAATTATAGAAACTTAGAAATACAAAAATATAGAAACACAAGAGAAAGAGTATAAGGATAGATTAACTTTAACAAATTATTAAAATTTGAAATTTTAGAAATTAGAAACACAAAATTAAGAATCAAAGTATTCTCGAATTAAAAAGCCAAAAAAAAAGAAACAAAATTAAAGAATTAAGAATAACAATTAGCGTTGTAAATTTAAAGATTAAGATGTCTTATTAAAATTGTAATTAATATTTATAATTAAAACAATAAATTGTTCGCTAATTGTAATAGCATTATTGAAAAAAAGTTTATAGCAATATAATTGATTTATTTAAGCAAAAGCGAGAGCGCTATTTAAGTACTCTTCTTAATAGAAATTGAAGTAGATCTTTAACTAAAAAGTTCTCGTTAACATTAAATTAACAATTAACTAAAAGAAATAATAGATCGAAAACGTTAAATTATAAACAATTAAAGAAACAAAAAAGCGATAAACGAGAAAACAATGCAAAATTAAGAAGAGAAAAGAGAAGTTCTTCTTGTTGTCTTTGCAAAGAAAGAAAAGAGATTTATAAATCAAAAACATTGTCGTTTAAATTAGCGATTATTATTAGTTTTTTTGATTTATTAGTTGTTACTTTTACTATTTATTATTAAGCTATTTTTGTAAAAATAATCTCTTAAAACAATAGAAAGAATATAGAACTCTCTCTTAGCGTATTTACATTAACAATAAATTTACTCAATAATTTTATAAAATACGCAAAATTCTTTTATTACGTAATTCTTATACTCTTCTTAGAAACGTTAGAAACATTACACTTTAATAAACTTAATATAATAGATTTCTAAATAGATTTTTGAATCTTTGTAATAAGTATAAAGTTATCTCTCAAAATAAAATTATTAAGTTGTCTCGATATTGCGACAAGCTTATAGAGAACTTTATTAAGTTTACTTTCGCTTAAGTAAATAAAAAATAAAGAAAGAGATAATTGTTATTATAAAGTTAATTAGCGCTAAATCTATAAAAATTGTTTACTTTAAAAACATTGTTGCGAACGTAAAACCTTTAAAAACTTTGTATTTTGTTGCTTATTTTATTGTTTAAGTACAACAAAAAAATATAAAAATTAAGACGATATTCGATAATAATACGAAAATTAACTATATTAGCAAAAGTCTAGCAAATAAAATTAATTTAACAATTTGACAAAATATTTTTATCTTATTGATAAAAGTTATAAAAGTATATATTTGTTTCGAAGAAATAATAGAAGATGCAAAAGTATTAATTAATAAAGTAACAATTTTTACTCTTATTTTTGTTCTTTCTTGATCGAATTACAAAATTCTATTAGAACAACTCTTTTAACGAAGTGCTCGTATAAGCTTTGTAAATATAAACGACAATTTTTTAAAATTAACGATTTATTTTTGAGATAAAGCAAAGCGTATTAACGTTTTAAAAATGTTTATCAATTACTCGAACAACAAGAATAAAAATATAATATTCGCAAAAAAATCTTTAAATCTTTAAACAATCGTTTAATTAGTATAATTGTTAAATTTTGCAAATCTAATTGCAAGAAATCTTTAAAGACAAAAGTTAAAGCTATTAGAATATTAACGTCGCAAAATAAAATTAAGAGAAAAAAACAACAAAATTTTAATTAATTAGAGTAGACGAACAACACTAGCGTTTGTTTGTTTATTAATTTAATTAATTAGAATTAAGTAGATTTTTAAATTAATACTATATTTCGAACATCTTTGAAATTATCTATAATTCGAATTTTTTGATTATATATTATAAAAGAAACTTTTATTATTATATTATTAAGAAAGTTTAATATTCTTCGTTAATTGTTTGTTATATTACGCTTTTTTGTTCAAGTAGATACAACGTACAAGCGAAAAGCTTAAAAAACGAATCTCGTAAATATAAGTAATTTAAATAATTCTATTTTAAGCGAATATCTAAACTAAAAGAAAATGCTAGAATTATTAATTATTAAGAATTTTTGAAAGAAACTTAATAAAAGATACGATCTCTTTCTAATACTTAAGTTTATTAACATTTAATATAACTCTCGTTTAATTAAAAAACGCATTCGAAAGCTAATTATAGAATCGAAACTTTCTTCGCAAGAACAAGAGCTCTTGATTAGAATACTCTTTAATTGTAAGATTATCTTAATTTAAAGCTTTGTCGAAATAAACAAAATTAGATTAAAAGTTATATCTAATTAGAAAATTCATATTGTAAAACATAAAATATAACAAGTTTTGAAATTTTTAGTCTCTTGTGCGTTAAATTTTATTATAATTAAGATGTTAGAGAAACATTTATAAGCGAATTTGTTAAAATATTGTTATAAATCGTATCGAAATTCTTGATTTTTTGTAAATAAAAAGAAAAAGAACAAGTATTAAATAATTAATACAATTATAAAGATAAACAAAGTAATTATTAGAAATACTAATATATCTTCTAATGTCAAAGAGTTTGCGAAGAAGTTTATTAAAATAATAATTGTGTTATTAATTAATTTCTTTTTAGAATACGATTAAATAGAATTTGTTTCGAAGAGTTGCGATTTTATTGTCTTAATAATTTCTCTTGAATTGCTTAAAATAACTCGTCTATTATAAAATGCTATTAATTCGATTGCTTAATTCGTAAGAATTGTAATACGCATTCTTAAGAATCTTCTTAATAAATATTGTCTTTTTGTAAACAATATAAGTGTAAAAGAATTAAAGTCGAATTATAACAACAAGAAAGCAATTTTAAATATTAAATTGTACGTTTTAAAGTATATTTAATAATTAAACGTAGTTCTAATAAACGTAAAGTTGTTCGATTGCACAATCTTAAACGAAAAATCTTAATTTTGCAAGTTCGACATTAAGATTGTTAGTTTTGTATATAATTCAAATAAACGCTCTTCTAATAGTATTAAAATTATTAAGATTATTAAGTAATTGTCGTATAGAGACGTTTTTAAAGTTAAAGTCTTTATAAACGTATACGTATATTATCGAATTTAAGTAGTAGAATTTGTAATTGTAGCAAAAGTAATTTATCGCTTGTTTAAGACAAAATATATTTTTGTTTAAAATTTAGAACAACAAAACGCTATAAATAAATTAAAGATTACTTTAACAAATATATCAACAATACGTATATTAGATTATTCTATTCTAATTAACAAGATTATTTTAATCGTAAATTCAAATTTAAAGAGATAAGAAGTTGTATTAATGCAAATTAATGCAATAACGAAGAAAAAACATTCTTTACAATATAAAAGTAAGCTTTGAAGTAAATAGAAATTTTAATATAACGCAAAAAAGCAAAAATATCGAGATTTTATAAAGATTTTAAAGAAAGTACGATTCTAATTGTATAAGATTCGATTTATTATCAAGATTAATATTAATATCTTAATAACTTAGCTTAATCGCTTTGCAACAAATCTATCTAACACTTTAATTATGCGTTAATTGATTTAAATTTATCTCTTCGACTTTAATGTGCAACATATATTTAAACAAAAACACACAATAGTTGATAAACTCTTAAGAAGATCAAAAGAATTATTCAACAATATTGACGAAATTAATAAGAAAAATATTAATAATGTTATCGATAGCTAGTTAAATTGCGTTCGTATTTGTTTCGCACAAATAACAATATTAAAGAAGAATAAATAAATTTTCGAAGACAATTATTTCGACAAGTTAAAGCAAATTGCTCGATATTTAATCTCGTTGCGAAAATCTAATATAGATTAGAAAAATTTTCGCAAATTCAAGAATTATACTTTTTACTTCTTAATAAAAAAAAACGTTTATTTTAGAAAGCAAACAAAAATATATCTTTAAAAAGAATAGTAAATTAAACGAAAGACAAAAATTATATTGTAAAAAGCTTGCATAACAAGAACAAATATAAAGATAAAAAAGATCTTTATCGATGCGTTGCAAATTAATATTAATAGTTAAATCTATATAGTTTTTGCAAAAAATACGTCGCAAATTGTAATAAATATTAACGAAAAGCTCTTAACTAGTAGAAAGAGACTATATATTCGACGTATATTTTTGACTTATAAAAGAGAATTGCTATAAATTGTATTTATATATTAACAATAGAAATACTTGTTAAAGTAGATTTAATAGTTGCTCGAAATAATTTAATCGAATAAATAGAAGTTAAAGCAATTTCGAACTTGAAAATACTAATTATAGTAAAGTTTTTGTAAGAGAATATTTTTTGTCGATATAAATATGTTAAGAAGATAATTATAAACGACGAACTTAAAAATAAAGTCGAAATAACAATTAAGTTTTTAACTAGATATAACGTCAAAAAAGTAATAACGTCGACTTATTATTTATAAACAAATAGAATAATAGAAAAAGAACACAAATTAATTGTTAATACTTTATTCAAGTTGACGAAGAAAGTCTCTACAAATTAATTACAACATTTGTACACAATATTGTAAATAAATAGAACGACAATTTAAGAATTTATAGAAGAGACGTTATTTAAACTTGAGTTTAAATACGAAGCGATATTGTCGATCGAAATAAAATATTTGATTTAACATATTATAAATTAAGAGAAAGCTCGCATAATAGCGAATCTATTAATTTTGCGAACAAAACAATTAAAAAGAAGAGATAAGAATATTAAAGAAGTCGTATTGCGTCTTCGTTGTCTTAAAGAAAAAAACAAGAATCTCTTCGACAATAATTATTAATTGCGAACGCGTTTAATTTAAATTAAAGATTTGATTTTATTGTATAATATTAAGTTAAACAAGAAATATAATGTAAAATTATTCTTTCAATAATTAGATTTCTTTAAAATAAGAGAAAAATATAAAATTAAAAACTTTTATATTTTTAAAGAAGTCAATAACACGAAATTTAGAAGAATTTGTTTAGATAATCGACTTAAAAGATACGTCGAAAGAGACAAAAGTCTTTAAATCTTCGCAAAATCAAAAAACGAAAAGAAAGAAATAAGAAATAATTTTTTAAAAAAGACAAAAAAGCAATTAAATTAAAGCAATAAGAGATCTTTTGCGATAATTATGTTGTTGTTGTCTAATTATAATTATTTTGATTACACAAGAATATAAAAATAAATTTTAAAAAAGAAAAGTTGCGATCTTTATATTTGTTTCAATTGCAAGAGCTTCAATATAAAACTTATCAATTTACAAGTATTAGAAAAGATTTATACGCAATTGTAACAAAGCTTTATAATTTTAAGCTCTCAAAAAAGAATAAATAAAAAGACAAAAATATCGAAAAGTTAAGATATTAACAATTTTGATCAATTAGAAGCAAGCGAATAGCACTAACGTCTATTTCTCTACTCTAATTGATTAAAATTAACAATTAAAAAGCTATTTAAAAATATTAATAGAAAATTTTAATCGAACAATTTAAAATTTTAAGAATACTTTTAGACTATAGAAGATAAGTTTTAATTACTTTTTTACGAAGCATTTCTTAATAATAAATATAGCGATATTACACGCAAATTATATTAGCTTTATACTTGCTTGCAAGTTAATTTATAAATAAATATTAATATAATCTTTTTGTGTAATTGACGATGTAAATGTTGCAAGCAACAATTAGATTTATAAGTAATAATTCTTTGCATTTGAAGCTTCTTGTTTGTTAAATATTTACAACAAGCTATTATTCGATTTATCAAATTATAACAACTTAATAATTTGATTTTTTATTAATTAAATTCTTTTTTTTGATTTATTATTCTTGCATAAACTCTCTATTATTAAGTTGATATTATAATTGATTTAGAGCGACAATTACGAGATATTAAACGCGAACAATTACTTGCGAAAGAAAATTCTTTATCTTTATTAGACAATTAAAACTAGAAACGTAAGTTATTATTTACGTCAATAAAAACATCTTGTAAAGAAGAACAACTTGTATTTGTTAATTAAGACATAAGTTAATTACTCGTAACTTCTACGTATTCTCTTCGTAATTAAAAATTAATTTCTTAAATTGAATTATTTTAAACGAAAGATTAGCAAACGTTATTGTAGCAATTACAAACGTCGCAATTTTAAACTTAAATCAAATTATAAGAAACAATTATATAATTAACAAAAGACAATTTGACTATTAAAAATTGTATCTATATTTAAACAATTAATATTTTGTTTTATTATAACAAAATTGCAAATAAGAAAAGAAAAAAACGTTTAAAAAATCTTCGAAATATAGTTTTAAATTTTTTAAAGATAATTAAGAACTAAATGCGAGATCTATGACAAGCAATTAATAAGAATACTTAAGTACGCATAAACGATTTATTATAACAAGAATTAAAAGACGCAATACAAGAGATTAACAAAAATAAGAAATTAAGAATTTAAAATAATTAAGTGCAACTTTCTAAATTATAATCTTTAAAAACAATTAATATTTTGTCTAAAAATATAAATTAGTTAATTATTAAAACAATATTGCGAATTGCAAAGAAGTGTTAAAATCTAAATAAAATTCTAAAGAAGTTAAATCGAGTTGTGTAAAATTAACTTAAATTTCGTACTATAAGATCGAAACATATTGTTAACTATACGATCGACAATTATAACAAAATAAATAATAAAATGTTTAAAAATACGATAGCGTCTATCGAGTAAAAGCTTTTAAAAATAAAGATAAAAAATTATTCTTAAAAGATAAATTTAATTAGAATTTTACACGCGAAGTTAGAAAAAACTTATTAATTAAGAATTACAATAATCTTGTTTTCTTTTGCAAAAAATATAAAAGAATCGCAAATTTAAAAAAACAAATAAAAAGAACTTGCATTGCTAGCTTTTTTGTTAAAATTAAAATTAAAGTCTAAAGATAACAAGACTTATAAGAGACAAAGCAAAAAAAAAGAACGCAAAAATTTTAAATTTTTTACAAAAACTTCTTCTTTATTATTGCAATTACAAAATTTAATATTAAGATTATCTTTGTTAGATATTAGATTATTTAAAGTTACTAGTTTGACAAAATCGCATATTTCAATTATAGAAATTGCAAAAATCTTTTCGAAAACGATAACTATATTTATTTTGACGAATAAAAACAACAACGCGATAAATTGTTTATGCGTAAAGATAAGTATAAACTTGTAATATCAAATTAACTATTATCTCGTAATATTAATTAAAGTTTTTCAATTAATCGAGCTAGCTATATTAATAAAGAAACAAGAAGAAAATCTAATTATAATAATAATAAAGTCGATTGTTTGTATAGCTTATTAAAGAAAACTAGATTTTTTTTAAGAATAAATTAAATACTTAATAATTAAATCAAGAAACAAGTAATTTAATATTACGAATATTGATATAATTTCTTAGTATTTATAAAACAATATAAGATTAATTAAAAGTCTAGCGTTCGTTTGTTTGTTTCTAGAGATTTCTTAAAACAATATATTTATAAAAGAGTAGAATTAATCTTCTTATTAAACAACTTTTAATAAATTAACGTTTAACTTCAAGTAATAAATAATGCTAGTTTAGCTAAATAAAATCAACACAATTTTATTGTTCTTAAAAATTAATTTAATTATTTGACAAAAGACTTAAAGTTTTAGATATAACTAGAACTTTAAATTGAACTACAAATAATATTGCATTATTATCGAAGAAATATTAATTAACGAAAAAAATAACTTCTTAATTGCTTGTTTTCTATATTGCAAATAATAATACAAATAGATTTAAATTCTTATATAACTTACATGCTTCTACAAGACAATTATAAGAACAAATTGTTAACAATATTATATTTATTAATTTTTGAAGAATATAATAATTAAATATTGAAACGTTATTTCGATCTTAATATAAATAAAAATTTAATCAAAATTTTTAGCAATTGCAATTAGTAGTTTTTTTTGCTATATAAAATAATTAGTTTTGTAAGAAATATTTAATAGACAAATTTTATATTTAGATTAAAACATAATTATAGCAAATTATAAGAAGAAAGTAACTAGAAGAAAGAATACTAAATATTAAATCAACAAAAGAAAACTTATTAAAATAAAATTTACGCTAAACAAATATATTTTGTCAATTTAAAAAAATGCGAATTGTACGATCTTAAATTTCTTATTGCAAGCTAAGAATTAAAATTAATATAAAAATTAAAGTGTTTTTTGTCTACGTAACTTTGCTAGACAATAAAAAAACTTTTAAGAATTCTCGCATAAATATTCGAAGCAATTTAGTTGCAATTTATCGAGACTTAACTTTATTATAGCTATTTTTAATTAATATATTTTATTGTTTCAAAGTTGCAATCGACTTCTTTTATATATTTGAAATTAAAAATGCTATTTTAGAACGCGCGTTTTAGAACTTAACAACAATAATAATAAAATTAAGAATGCTATTTAACAATACAAAGACATCTAATAACTTAATATAAGATATTCGAGAACGCGTAACGCATTATGTAATCTTAATATAAAGAGAGATTTAAAAGATAAAGCGAAAAGTATTTGATTTAAATTTGTAAGTAAAGTTTATAAGATTTGAAAACTTTAGAGCATTAAATTTATATTAATTTAATACTTAGAACAATCTAGATCTTTTTTTGTTTAATTATAAAGAAATAATAGAATTTAAGTCTTCAACTATTCGTTTTAATAGAGAGAAAATTTTTTTGTTATTTTGATTCGAAATTAATTAAAATGTTATATATTAGAATTAAGTTAATAGTTACGATTAGATATCTTTAAACTAGAAATAACTTTCGAATTTATATAATTATCTTTTGCTTCGAAGAGTTTAGTGTAGACACAATAACAATATTTTACTTTGTTATTGTTAATAAGACTTCAAATTAACTTTTCGAGATTACGTTAAAAGAGTTTATTATTGTTTTCGTTCTCTTTAAAGAGTAAACGAGATTTTTAAGAGATAACTTTCTTAAGTACTTAATTTCGATTTAACGATTCGTTTAACTCTTTAAAAAGTTTAATGCAAATTAATTTATTACGTTCTTCACGAAATCTATTAAAATAACAAATAAACAAGAAATTTAGCGAGATTGTTTAAGCAAATAAGAGATACTTTTCTTATTTTTAATTACAACTTTTGCACAAATAGAAACAAAAATTTCTTTATTAAGTAATTACAAAACGATTACTAAAAGAGAGAGAATCGTATATAGTTAAATAACTCGATAATATTAGATTATAAACTTAAAAATGCTTGTTATTAGTATTAGCGATTTATTTGCAATATATATGCGATCTCTTCTATTTAGATTTTAGAACCTTAGCTACTTAATATACTATTAGACTATATAGTGCAATTCATGTATATATTGCGATAAGTCTCTATTGTTATAGTTGTCTACTAACTAGAATCCTATCTCTATCTCGTTACAACATAAAAGAAATATTTAAGAAAAGTAACTTTGTAAGTTAATATTATTTTGCGATAAATTTTATCTTTTTATATACGAATTATTGTTTTTTTATTAGCGTCGCTTAAAGAAAGATTTTTAATAATAGTGTTGCGTAATTTATTATTAAAATGTTGTTTTTTATTAATACATAATCTTGATTCGCATTAGAATACGCAAATCGAGAAATAATTAAAGTTAATCTTATAAACAAATCTTTATTTATCTTCAATTTTTTATATTTTTGCAAAAATTATTATCTTTTATAGATCTCTCTTATTACATTTGACTTGCATCAATATTAACAATTACTTATTTCCTTGTCTTATTGATTGCATTTGTTGACAACTACACTTACTACTATATATTTACTTTAATTAGATTGCAAAGATCTATTTATTAAACTTTTTTTTTTAATAAGTTTGTTAAATAAAACTTTTTTAATTGTTGATACAATTATATCTTTTTCAATGTTGCGAAATCGAATAATTTCTAACTACGCGATATTAGATATCTCTTTCTTATTTAGATATTAAATAATTTGTAATATATATTTGCGAAACAAAGACGCAAACGTTATTAAAAAACTTAAGAATCTTATATAATAGACAACGTCAAAAGCTTCTTTATATGTTTCGTTAAAAGTTTCTTAAAGCAAAATTAAGTCTTTAATTGTTAGTGTAACGTCAAAATAATTGTTGATCGCTTAAACTAAATAGAAGATTATATTATAAATTTAAAATATAACAATAATTGTCGCAAAATCTATATTTGATTCTTTAGTTTTAATAATTGCTACTTTAACTATTGCAATTGCGAACATTAATAAAATATACAACTATTATATAATTATAATCTTATCTTAATTAATATTATTTTTCGCAATTACTTATTGCACATTTTATAATTCTAAAAATAAAAAGCGTAACAATTCGCTTATAAACAAATTATTAAATTAATTAGAATTAACAATTTAACTATAAATAATACTCTATTGTTGTCTAAAGCACACACGCAAAAGAGTTAATAACAAATAAAGCGATTTAAGACAATAACATTTAATAGAAATTTTTCGAAAAGACAATTTAATCTTGTTCGCGAAAATTCTACTTAAAGTTGTTCTTATTGCGACAAAAAAATTATAACATAAGATCTTGTTTGTATTGCGAGATCTTCTTGAAGCATATAATAAATTTCTACTAGAAGAGTCAAAGATAATAGATACAAAGATGCTTTCGCGAGATAATAACAACAACAACAACGACAATAATTGCAAAGAGAACGGCAATAACATATATAATAAGCGAGATAAAGTATAAATTGCAAAGTAACGAGACGTAAATAGTGTTATTTTTGATGCATTATCGTCTACATTAGAGTAATAATATATTAAAAACAAGCGCATACTATAACTAATACATTATAAACATATTCTCGAAAATAGTCGATTAATTGTTCTAACTAACGCTCTTTAAGAAAGTTAATCAACTTTAGATAATGCAACTTCTCCTATAATGCAATTTCTCCTAAGAACAAGAGTGTTTGGCAAAGATATATTATAGTCGTTGCGAAGTACCTTACTCTATGCTATGTTATTGTTGCTTCGATTCCTGCTTCTTTGATGTTAATAATAACTATTAGAGCTAATAAGATGTGACTGCCTTCTACGAGACTCTTACCCAATTAGACTAGCGCCTTGGCAATCTCGTGTATGTTAGTTTCTCTTATATTATAGATTTTATAGATAAGCAAGACAAACAATAACTATATAATTGCATTATATTATCTACTTCAAGTAATTATAAGCTTAAGACAACTTTATTAAATAGAAGTCTTAAATATATTAAATACTAAAATATTATTAGTAACTCAATTAACTCGTAAAAACGCTTTACGAGACAATTATACATCGAGAAAATCTACTTTAAGTGTAAATCAATATTATAGCTTTTGCATTATTCTTTTTACATCTACGAATCTTAAATATTATCGCAACAATAAGTAAAGACAATAATAAATTATTCGAATAAATGTTTGCAAAGCTAATAGAGTTGTCGATGTAATTAAATTAATTCAAAAATATAAAGTTTGTTCTATTTGATACAAATTTGTAAGAGAACATTAATAATAATAGATCGAAATCTACAACAATAGAATTTGCATTATTAAATACAAAATAAATAAATAAATAAGAGTTTCGTAATACAAAGATACGCGAAAAGATAAATTTTATATGCAATAAAATTATTTAATTGCAACTAAAATTTATCTAAATCGCAAAAAAAAACATAGAACTATTTAAAGAAGATTAGCATTTTTAATAATTAAAGCAACAAATAAGAGTTAATAAGCAAAATAGAAAGTTTATTACTTATTAAATACAAAAATGTTGCAAACTTTTATAATTAATTAAGCAAATTAAAAGCAAAAATTATCGATCTTAAGATTACAATTAAGAACTACTTCGTAATTAAAATAATTAATTCTCTTAATTAGCGATTTAAGATCTAAATTATCTATTTTGTTTAACAAACTCGCGATAGCAAAAACAACAAATTATTTGATTTTAATACAATTTATTAGAATCTATAATAAAAAGAGTATTGTTAAAAAATTTAGAATAAATAAATTAATCTTGTTTGCAATAATAGAAATTAACAAAAACGCAAACAAAAAGAAGATAAAAATTAGCAAAGTTATTAAAATTACAATTATAATAAGAATGTTCACACTAATAATAAAAAATCTAATAAAAATTATAAAAAATCTTAAAAAAAAGATAAAAATTATAATCGCAAAAATTGTAATAAAAACAAAAATCGTAACAATAATAATTGTTAATAACAACAATTTACGCATTCAAGAGTATACGAAAATTGCAAATATTATTATAAAAACGCAACATACAATAATTGCAACAAAATAAATTATAAATAACAATATTGCAAACAAAATTATAAAGAAAATTATTAAAACTTTATCTTAAAAATTTTTAAAAACAATAATTAATTAATATTAAGTTTTTTTGTTAATATAATTAGAAGTTATAAACGCATTAATAAGATATTTATATCTCTTTCTTTATAATTTTCTTATTACAAACTAAAGATTAGTTATTTCGTTATTGCAATTACGAACGTTGTATAAATTATTAACTTAAAAACTACTATTTATGTCTTTAAAAATCAAAAATTCTTCAAAAATTTACGTTATAGCTATACAAAGATCGAAACAACTAATAACATTGTTCTATTTATTAAAGAAATAAATAATCGTTTAATTTAATTGTTTAAAGATAATAATTTAACTTTTATACAAGTTCTATTTGTTTTAAATATTAAAGTTAATTTTATTAATGTTATTGTCTTAAAGAACAAGAAAATCGAATACTACTTTTTATTAAAACGATCTATTTATTTTAATTATAATAGTTAGCATATAATCTTCGTAAATAACGTTAAACAATAATATATTTTAAAATTTAAAATATTTAAAACAATAAATCTATATAAGATTAGACAATCTACGCAAACAAAAATTCAATAAAAGAAGAACTCTTATTATATATTTAAAGTAGCTAAGAAGACTATTAATATTAAGATTTAATATTTTTACTTTGCTTATTTAAGCTATCGAAACGTTCTATCTAATACAAAGAAGATTGTTAAAATAAAAATTGTAAAATTTGTTTTAAAAAAATTATATAAGTTTTGTCTAAAGATAAAGCAACAATTAGAATTCTTTAAATATTTTACGTTAAAAACAATTATATTCCTCGATTAAATTTATATTAATATTGAAGATTCGTTGTCTATTATATTTTGTAGTAATTGTTATTTTCTATTAATTAAGAATAACGTCTTCGACATATTCTTTATATATATTATAAAGACTAAAAATAAGATTCTTTTATATTTACAAGAGTTTTGTATCTAAATTAAGAAACAAATAAATCATTAAATTAAACGTATACAAATAGACAATAAACTAGAAAGCAACGTCTTTGCAAATTAATCTAAAAAAACAAATATTTAGTAAAAGTTATTTATCTTTTATACGTCTAAGTAAAACGACATTATTAAAAAAAGAATATATATAATTGTTAATTTAATTCGTACAATTTATAAAATTTATTAGATTTCTATAAAAGTTTAGAATTATACTATCGAAGTAATTGTTTATACGTGAAATAAAATTATTACAACTAAATTGATCGTTGAATCGAGTTTCGATTCCAACTTTTAAAATTAAATCGTTAAGCTTTCGATTCCTTGATAATTCTAAATTATAAATAGTATACTTATATACTAAACTTAGTATTAAATTGCGTAATTCAATTCCAAAATTTTGCTTAGAAATCGAATCTTGACGTCAAGTGTTAAGAATTTAATTCCTAACAATTAGTTTAATTACAACGTTGTCTTGTAAATTTAATATTACGCTCTTTAAAATAATTAATAAAACTAAATCAAATATCTTAAATTTAAGAGCACTAGAATGTCGCTTTTATGTGCATATATTAAAAATAACAATAAAACACAAATTTAACAATTGTTTCTAGAAAGACGTTTTTGTAAAATACGAAAATCTAAATTAATAAAAGATTTACAATTTAAGAATTAAACAAGTTTATCTATTACGCGATATACGCTTTAATAAAAAAACTAATTATTATATATTTTATTTAACAACTTTAGAATGCATTAAAGATAATTTTAATAAAAATAAAATAAAATATATTTAAACAAAGAAAAATAATAAGCAAATAAGTATTGCTTAACGTTTTTAAAATAAATATTTTATTTTTGCAAATACTTCGAATATTGTAAATACTTTTAATAATACTAAAGAGAAAAAACAATACAATGCAAATAATTAACTTATATTAAATTAAGATAGAGCAAATCAAAACAAATTAAATTAAAAAAATTCTATTAAAGATAAACTTATTTTACGAAATTCTATACTTTTATCGACTTTATTAAAAGCATCTCGTAATTCTATAATATTAGATAATACTTTTGCAAAGTTCTTGTTATTATCGAAGTTATTAAAACATATTTATAACAAAGCTTTATTATTGTTGCTCTCAAATTAAACAACTAGAAGCTCTAAAACAATAGATTGCTCTAACTACAAAAATCTAAATTGTTGTAACAAAACTAAAAATTATACACATATAATACGTATTCTTTGTGCACTTTCTATTAATAATAGTCTAGATTTTTCTAGTGCTAAAGCATTAAAAATATTAGATCTATCGATTACAAAGTCGTAGTTCTATAGAAAGACTCGTCGATTACTTAAATAAACGCAATAACAAAAGATTATAAAAACTAAAATTGTCTTATATATCGAAAACAACACATAAGTGCTTATAAAACTATTATATAATCGAAAAATAATTATTAATTAATAAATATTTAAGATTAAATATAATTTTAATAATAGTATTCTTAAATACAAGATACAATAAGTAATTTATAATTATAAATAGATCGCTAAAATAAATTTTATTTCTATTTAAGCAAATGTAATAAAGTTAATATTCTTTAAAGCTTTATTTGCATTAATAGAAACTTATAATCTTTACATCTATTAAATAGATATAATTATCGTCTTTCTTTATAGTTTTTTAAACAAAGTTATTTACGTAAGTTAATTTAACAACTTTATTAAGAATTCTACTTTAGTATGCGAATTGCGAAAAGCTCTTTATAATTTTAGACAATTATTGCAAATTTAATACAAAATAATTTAGAATTTTTATAAGAGTCTAAAATTTACGTTTATTATTATCGATTCTTCTATTTTTATACTAAAGAATTAGAATATATATTTATGCATTTATGTTAATAACATATTGCTAATTGATTTTAAAAAAATTTATCTACAATTTATAAAGAATTATTTTAAAGTACGCTTTAAGATAAGCAATCTAGATTTTATTTCGCATTACTTAAGTATGTCAATTATACGTTCAAACAATCAAATTAGTCTTAATTAGACAACTTATTTGCAAACGATATTAAATCGCTTTAAGATATTAGATTGCAAAATATCGTTAACTTTTATAAATTTAGAATTTTCAAATATAATTATAACTTTAGATAAGTTTTATAAAGCTAATATTAATACTATTTATTAATATGCGTTAATAATAGAATTATTAATATATGTTATAACAATAACGCAACTAGATTTAGAATTTGCTTTATTAATGCTTTCTCGTTACTATTTTAATTTAAATTCTATATATATTTATGCAATTACTCGTGTTCTAAGATACGTCAAAAAATACTATATTACGAACTTAATACAAAAAGAATAAAAGCTTAATAAATTATATAAATGCGAATTTCGTCGAAGCAATTAACAATTGTTGTTTAATAAATAAATAAATTTATTCCCTATTTAATATTTCTATATTATAAAGCTCTAAGCGTTAAAATTTTGTTATTTAATTAATTTGTGAAACTAAGTATATTGTTATCGCGAAAACAAACAAAGAAGCAATATAACTTCGCTTCTTATTAATACAATTGTATGCAACTTCTAAGATTTTAATTCTATTATATAAAAATAATTAAGAAGCAATCGTTTTAGTCTTTAATTTAGAACATTATTAACGCACAAAGTATATTAATATTTAATATTATTAAATTTGCGAAATAGTTGAAGCAAATCTAATTGCTTTAAAATATGTATCTACAAAAGATATAATCGCAAATAATCTTACTAAAACTTTGTTATCGATTAAGTTTTAAAGATTCTTAGATATGCTAGATATGTTGCATTAAAATAATAAACAAGATGTTTAATAAATAATTTATAAACTAGAAGAGTAGACGAACAAGTCTAGCAATTGCTCGTCAACAATAATTGATTTGCTTATAAAATTAAGATTTACTTACATCTAATAAGAGTGTTGAAATCAATAAGATGTAGTTGTCTTTTGCGAGACTCTTACTTGATTAGGCTAGCGTCTTGGCAATCTCGTGTATGTTAGTTTCTCCCACACCATAGATTTCATAGATAAGCAAGACAAGCAATAGATGCATGATTGCACTACACCACCTGCTTCAAGTATGGCTTCGATGTTTAAGAGTTCTCCCAGAATGACTACATCGCGAATTGACTATATATCGATGGAAAAGCAAAGATGAAGACTTTTCGTAACTTCATCTGAAACTTGTCCTACCGCCTATATTACTATCTTAGGCAATTTGGGTACTGTTATGGTTGGCGCCCCGTTCCAACATCCAACTGTTATGGTTGGCGCCCCGTTCCAACATCCAACAGTCAAGCGGCAGTGCTGTTGCAGAGCTGCGAGCTTGTGGAGCCGATCTGTTCTCGATAGCTTTTATAGGCTGACTGTTCTAGGTAGGCACTGCTCCACATAGTGAAGGGGTGGTGGCTCAACCCGAACAGAACATGTTCCTCACTCCAACAGTCAAGTGGCAGTGCTGTTGCAGAGCTGCGAGGCTTCGCGGGCCATTCTGTTCTTAATAACTTTCACAGTCTCGCTATTTAATCTTTCGCAATCCCCCTGATAGAATCCTTATTCAGAACCTTTCACGTCTGTCTCTCAAGAAATTATCCTCATGCAATCGTGCAGTAGCTGGTCTGTATCAGCTGCGAAGGCCCTGTTTACTTTCTTTTTTGCCATTGATTGCGTATCTGCAATTACCAGTGCAGGCATTGGTACAGCGGTCTCTCTCAATCTTACCCTACCTTCGTCAACATCGACCAATAACCATACCTCAAACATTAGTGCTACCACCGTTTCAGCGAGTAGTAAGCTACCTCTCAGCACTGCGAGTAGTATCCAAAGCAATCGAGGCTGGAACACTTCGTCATCAAGCACCAGTCCACTATTAAGCACCGCTGGTACTATTCGTACCTCTAGTAGCTTTAGCTCAAACTCAAGCTCAAGCTCAAGCTCTATATCAAGCAATAGCCTGTCGTCAGTTCCGCTGCGTTCTCAGCTTCCCACCGACACTGGTAGCACTGCCTCCTCCACAGGCTCACTCCAAGGTACTGCTAGCAGCAGTAACAGCTCATCCCTCCCTAGTGTCACGATTGGCGCGCCCTCTATAACGACTGCTACTATTGTCCAATCCGGCAAAACTGAAACAGTACCGGTCATCGGTGGTGGATCATACTCGTCACCGATTACTCTACCTCCGATTACTACGACTCTTGCCAGCGCCCAAGCAACATCTAGTGTCTCTTCCGTGTCCTCTGAGCTTGCGGGCTTGATACCTATTATCAGTTCCTGGAAGGCAAAGCCAACGTTACTCAAGTCAGACACTCTTAACAAGATCAAACCTGTCAAAAGTGATGTGGAAGATCTCATCTCTAATCTGGGCGGTGGTTCATCATCCTCGGGGTGCGGTTCGAAAGGAAAGAGGGGTTTACTAGGCACGATTGGTAATATCATAAACAGGTTGTCCTGTATTGATGAGGACCTGGGCAGTATTACAGACAACATCAACGCCGATGATGTTGTTGCTATTGATAACTTCCTAGTCGACTTGACATCTGAAAACAACGATCTCACTAACGACGACAATAAATCTAACAGCAAGTCGAACTCGGATACATCTACAAATACTGAAAAGAGCTCATCATCGTCATCATCATCATGCACATCCTCGAATACAGCACTGCAAGTTACTGTACAATGTGTGCCTACTTCTTTCAGTACCAGCGGCTCTACTACGCTGACCACAACCTGCTCCCCTTTGACTACGGTGACAGCCAGCGGCTGCTCTGTCACTGGATTGACCACTACCATTTCTGCTTCCACGTCGGCGAGCAAAACTCAAACAGCATGTGCTTCTGGCACTTGCGGAGACGCATGTCCAATGAATGGAGGTCCTCTCAGCGGTGCCAAAATGGGAATCGTAGCTTCTACAGAGGACTGTGCTTCGATCTCAACGAGAATCACCTCTGCTCTGCCGACTGCTAGCTATGGAGTCGCTGAGACTACCGCTATTGCAAGCCCAACATCGGAATCTATCGTCGTTGCCCCATCTAAAAGGAGCTTTCTCAGTGATCTCGTGAGCCGTGATAAGACTTTAGTCGATCGCTCAATCGTCGAGCGTGCTCTTCCAGACGTTACACCTAATTATGCTAATTACGTTCGAAATCTTAATTCCGTTTGGATCAGCCAAGTAGGAGCTGTATCTGGACAATTCTTTGACTATCTAGCGTTTGGTCACTCAGCTGCAGGCGTCAACGGCCTTTATGGGTGCACATCTGTGCTCATCTCATCTGAGAAGGGTGTATACATATCTCACATATGGGAGGACCCTGTCTTCATTACTGGGGATTCCGTTCCAACTGACGACAACACTTTTACCACCAAAGGGTTCAATGCCCTCCGTGACGGCACAGCGACCGCGCAAAGTATTTCTGCTCTGGTGGGAACGGACCAAGCTCCTGGACCGTTAAATGCCATCTACAGTCCTGAAGTCTTTGTCATCACTCCAAGAACCGACGAATTAGATAGAAACCAGTACGGCATCACCACCGCCTTGAGGTATGAGACCCGCGCGCAGCAGCTTGCGCAAAAAATAGCCCAAATCGTTCCTGGTTCTGGTGGGACAGGTTATACCCTAGGCTACACACGGACCAGCGCACAATTGTCAACTGAATACCCAGGTACTGCAGGCAGAGCCATCTTGGAAGTTGATCCCTTCCAGTACTGGGTCACTACTCCCAACGCCCCTGCGGACTCTCCAGGTGTTCATGTCGGTCGCTGGCGATTATGGGTAGAGGGTCAACTAATTACTTACAATGACTTTTGGCATCCAGACACTACACCACCCGGCGGCATTCAAAGGCGAGACGTTGGTTATGAAAACCCATGCGCCAAATCGAGCAACCATTCTGTCTTTACCAGCTCTAGCGCTTCGAGTACTTCATCCAGCTCTAGCGCTTCGAGTACTTCATCCAGCTCTAGCGCTTCGAGTACTTCATCCAGCTCTAGCGCTTCGAGTACTTCATCCAGCACTTTCATTACAAGCACGACTCCGCCTCCAACCACTTCGCCTCCTACGACAAACAGTCCCACCAGTACTGCATTCAGCTGTACTTCAAACCCGTAAGCCTTCCTTCCTTTGCTCATATCCTCTCAATCTCTTTGACTGGCTGACTGACACGCGAATCAGATCACCCGTAGATCCGCAATATCCATGCCAATGCAACGATGGTCGTACATACTGCACCACTGCCGGACCATGCACAGCGATGGCCGCCCCTCCAACAGGCGAAAATTGCTGCTTGAATTGCATGTAAGAGTTGAATCTCGGATGAGGTCTGCATAAGTGTTATATAGACATGACTTTATATATACATATATACAATATATATCGTAGTGAGAGGATCTTGTCAATTAAACGTATTGACGACTTGCCGTTGGGTTTTTGTCTCCTAGAATTTCATCGTCAAGACGATAAATAGTTAAAATGCTTATTATATTGCAGACTTTAAAAGGCCATTCGAAGAAAACTAAGATAGTTAAATAGAAAGTAATGCGATATAGAATATTTATCGTAACAATAATATAAATATTGTTAAAATAATATCATCTACTTCTTAATAATCAAATATGCTTGGTCAATTATATTAATATAATTTATTCTTGTTTATTTCATCTCTTGTTCTTATAGTCACATCCTTCTTAACTTTTATCGCAATCTATCTATAATCTCGCAATCGTTTTATTAAACATTTTATCTATTGCCACTAGCATCTCCCTTAGATCTTTCCCTATCTTGACATTCTCTCTTGTCGAATCCTCTTCACCCCCATCAATCACTTCAATCTTCACCTCCCCTTATCATTTCCTTCTCTTTCCTTGTTAATCACTTCTTCCCTTCCTCAACATTCTTATCAATCGCTTCAACACTTTTCTGCAATAAAAGTCCTAATCCCACTAAAACTCTAAGCACATCATATCTTCCCTCCTCGAGGCTCCCAAACGAAAAACCATCATCTTTAAACCCTTACTTACCTTATGACATTTCGCAACAAGCTTACATATTAACGTTGTCTAAGCAACTATCTTCTTTATACTTTTCGAAGAACGTACGATAGTCTTGTATGCGACTGAAATCTACTAATCATGTTGATAGTGATCAACGTTAGTCGAATAGCACTCTCATAATTATTGCTAGAGTCTTCGTAGTGTTAGACATTTGCTTAATTGCGAAGACTGCTAGTCGTAAAGAATGTATACCTTACTTAAATTTATTAAGTTAGTGATAGTAACGATAAAAATCATGAACTCGTGTGTGATAGAGATGTAGTGACTCAAGTTGTGATTCGAAAGCTATAGACAACAAACGTGGCGAATTTCTCAAGAGCGAATTAGAGAGGGGAAATCGTGATTGAAGTCGTTAATGGGAGTATGTGTAGACGATAGTAGAAGTGCTTACGTTAATAAATATGTGGGAGCTAAGAATCTAGATTAGCGAGTATGACTCTTAAATTAATAGAAAGTGTTTTCGCTATAATCACGAGAAGAAAAGCGAGTATTTTAAGTTTTTGTATTTACTTTATGCGTTTATGTTGCGACTTTTCGCATTTTTCTTTCGTTTCTCTTCTTGCTAAAATAGCGTATTTTGACACAAAAGCTTTAACGAGCTTTCGATACTAAGTAAGCTCTCGCAACTCGATCTTAACATCAATTTACTTAAAATTTTGAAAGCTTTATAACTTCACAAGTTTCTTCTTTGAAAACATAGAAATAATATAATTAAACTTACGTTCTTTTAGAATGCATAGTTAATATTTCAAAAATATATTATATTGACAAAAAAGTATTGCAATACTTTATTATTATTGTTAATACAATAAACTTTTTCAAATATTTTAAAGTTAATATCTTTTTTTCTTATTTATTAAATTTATTATATTAGATATTACTTGTTGCGTTTATAACTCTTAACTTATATTCAAATTTTTAAGCTTTATATTCTCGAGTTAAAGTTTATAATAATCTTGTACAACGCATTAAATGCGAGTTGTTATCTTTTATACGAAATATTGATTGCGATTTTGTCAAACATAATTAATCGATCAATATTTAGGTTTTCGACATAATTTTCAAGTTAATATAGCTTGTTCAATTTGATAATAAAAGTTAGAACTTCGATTTTCTCGTAAATAAAAATATAATATATTTGAAGTTTACTTGTATTAATAATTATATTAATAATAATAATTTAAGAATTGTCTAATTTGTATTATAAGATACTTATCTTAGTTTCTTAACAAGCTTTTCTTGTGAAATAAAAACTCTCGAAGAAGTTTAGCTTTATAACTTAAGTAGTAAACTTTTAAAGTAATTAGAACTTATTTTTTTTTCATTTATTAAATTAAGAGTTTCGAGATATTAGAAATTTATCTTATTATTGTTTTGAGTACATCATTATTAATTTTCTACTTATATATTATTCTCGTTAAGAAATCTTAGTTACTACGCAAATCGAGAACAAGTTAGTTGTTCTTCTTAATAATCGATTGTAATAATGCTTATTTCGCATCTAGATTAAATTTTTTTAACCCAAGTATATTAAATTTAAAACTATTATTGCTACTTCGATCAAGAATATTTAAAAAAGACTTTTTCGATTGTAGTTTACATTGTATTTAGTTATTTCAAATCAAATAACAAAAATTGATTATTTTGTTAAATTCGAAGTTCGATTAATTTATTTATTTATCTTATTAAGTAAATCGTTAATCGTAGAAATCTAATATAAAATATTAAGAATCTCGCTTAAAATACTTAGCAATATTGTATTATTTTTATTATTACGTTTATTTAGTTATTATTTATTAGCTACTTAATCAATTTTATCGAGTAAAATGTAAACAATCTATATAAAAAGAATTAATAAAATTAAAGAGAATAAATTTCTCTTTGTCTTTTTTAAATTATTTAATTGAAGTTACTTCGCTTCAAGAATTATTAGTATCTTATTAATTAACATTTTGTTTATTATTTAATACAAATATATTTATTGCTTTTTAACTTATTTTTCAATTATAATTAAATTAATATTATAATTTATTTATGTTTTTGTTTAATACTTATAATAGTAATTTTGATTTACGAAGCACTTTTGATTTTCAAGATTAAATTCTCTAATTGTTTATAAAATAATTTACGTTTATTTTTTTTATATATATCTCGTTGTTTTCGACAACTACTTCGTTGATTAAGATGTTTAATCAAGAGAAATTCGATTTTATTAAGCAATAATAAAATGTCTTATAAATTTTTATTGATCAAATCCGAATTACGTTTAATTCGCTTAACAAAAAAGATAAAAACAACGAAAATAACGAAAAAAACAATAATAAGAATATTAAGAATAACGATGAAAACAACAACAAAGATTAAAACAACAATAATAAAATCTTGTCAAAGTAGAGTTTTTTAACTTTATGTATAATTACAAATCGACAATTATTAAGAGTTCTATTAAGTACGTTAAAAAAACATTTGTTTTCGTAATTTACATTTATTTATTAAGCGAGTTCAAAATATATTAATTATTAAAAATAATACAATAAAAAATAATTTATATATTTGTTTTTAAGATAATGCATTTGTTTAATACATTAATATATTAATTAAGAATTAAAAACATCTAATTAAAATAAATAATAACGTTAAGAAATAACTATATATACTTCTTAAGCGATTCAGGAATTTTTTTTTCGAATTATAATTATTGTAATCAAAAAGCGATATACGTATAACTAGACTAATCGCGTCGGGTCGGATTATCGAGTTCGAGTCGAATATCCGACTCGAATCTTAACAATTCGTATTAACTCGATTCGAAAGTCTTGATAATTCGATTTCTAAAGTTGAAATCGACAATTCGAATCGATTTCTATACTTGAAATCGAAATCTAATCCGAAAAATCGATACGAATTGCCAAGACTACTATTTTTAGTAAATTTAATTATTTTTAGTAATAATTAATTATTTTTGATAATAATTTATGAATAATTTGATAGAAATAGTTTATATAATTAATAAATATATTAGATATTTCTTTTTATAGTTGTGTTACTATTATGCATTATCTAGTAATTAAATAAAAATCTAAATTTAAACTTAATTTATACTATTTTTAGTATTTTAATATTCTTGGCAATTTCTTGACAATTCGATTCGATTTCAAAATAATAGAAATTGAGTCAAGTTTTAAGTTAATTTCTAATGTTAAAATCGTTAAATCGAGTTGGTTTCAAAAATTGAAATCGAAATCTAATTTAATAATCTATCTACGTATAACAATGCAAGAGATCGACAAGAATCTTTTGAATACGTTCAAATTATATATCGAGTAATTAACTCGATTGAAATAATTATCTTCTATTAAATATATCTTATTTACAACGAACTAAACTTGAATTTCGCAGAAATCTTATATAATTTAGTGAAAAAATTACGTTAAACTTCTTTCTACAAGTATTGAATAATAGTTAAGAAATTTAATAAGATTTAAAGATTAAATATTGCGAGAATAACTTTATTACTCTATTAAACGAAAATCGTAATTTAAAAAATAATTTTAATCGCTTAAGCAATAGTTGTTTCTATAAGTACGCATTTTGATTTACTAAAAATCAAAATCAATACTCGAAGAGTAATATAAATACTCGCGAAAATAAAAACTTTATTAAGTACTCTAATGCTAATTATTCAACGTCTTAACGAATTATTATTATTACTACTTAATATTCTATTTTTAATTACTTTTGAGCTTCTTAATTGTTGTATTAAAATCGTGCTTATTACTTACAACAATAAAATTTCTTTTGAACAAATTATAGTGATAATTATTAAAACAAAAACTAAAACTTTATTAATTAAGATATCTTGACGTCTTTAATAATTAATCGCGATCAATTATTTAAGAGTTTAAACTTCTTAAGAACATTAACAATAAATCTCGTAAACGTGTTTAATTTTTCGTTTCGCAAATTATTTCGCTCGTTTGATAATTATAATAAATAGATTGAATCAAAATAATAGTAGAAAAACTATTAACAACAAGTTTATCACAACAAGAAAATTGTCGAAAACAAGAAAATCTATTAAAAAGAGAAGAAATATCAAAATAAAATCAAAAGTTCTTCTTAAAAGAATAAATTCAATAGTTATAAGTATAAGTTAAATAAGAAAAAAAAAATTTAGTTTTATTTTGCGAAAACGTCAATCAAACAATTCTATTATTGTAAATAATATTATAATATTTTTCTATTAAATAACAAACTCTATTGATATTTGCGAAATTATAAATTTAAATTAATTAAACTTTTATTCGACGAAAAGTCTATAATATTTATCTTAATAATCTATTATCAAGAAATTATTTATTTAAATATCTTGAACAATAATAAAGAAGAATTAAAATTTAATTTGTAATGTTATGTTATCTTTAAAAAAATTATATAACAATTTATCGATTTATTTATCGATTAATAAAAAAATAATATTATTGCAAATTGTAATTGTATTATATTAATTATTAATTGTCGATTCTTATTTGTTAAGATAATTTATTAAATTATCAAGCGTAATACGCAACTCGTTCGCGATCGAGAAATTGAAAAATTTATATTCTTCTCGAAGAAATACGTTCGATTGAAAATCTTTATAACGAATAAGCACGAATATTACTTAATTGTTGACAAGATACGTTGTAATATTTATATCGTCAACAATTTAAAAATTAAAATATTATTAAAATTAAACGTCTTAGATCTCGAACGTATAAATATACTTTATAATATACAAAATCTTGTAATTTACAATTATAAAAAATAATTGTATCGATAAAAGTAACTTCGCATTTTAATTAAAAAGTAACGCATATAATGCGAGCTTTTCGAATTGTAATTATTTTACTTAAATTTAATTTAATAATTGAAACTCGTTTGTACAAGCAAATTTTATTGTTTAAAAATTATAATTTTATATTTATTTTATAGAAGTAAATCTTAGTTAAATTAAATGCAAAGTCGCTATTTTGTTGTATCTAATAAACGTTAATATAATTGTTATTTATATTAATATTTTTATTAAGAAAAATATTATTATTTATTGTAATAATCGTTTTAATACATTATAAAAATATAAAAAAAGAAATTATTTTTTAGTCTTTAAGAATTATAATTACTAAATTGCTTGTTCAAAAATAAATTAAAGTCGAAAAATTATTTGTTTGAAAATAAATGCATTAGCAATCTTTGCAATATTATTATTTACTTTATTTCTAAGCTCGTGAATTAATATAACGAAAATTACTATATTTTTTTAAATAAGAATTAATATTTTTTTCGAATTAAAGTTTATAATATTTATTAAGATTATTGTTTGCGATATAATTAACGAAGTTAGCAATTAACTTATTGACGTAATTAAAGTTTATTTTATTTTATAAAAGAATACAAATTATATAATTAATATTCTTAAGAATAATTAAATATTAATTATGCTTAAATTTAATATAAAATTAATATCGCAAAAATATTTTTTTAAAATTCGTTAATAAAGTAATATTAAATGCAAAATTTAATAAATTGTATTTTCAAAGACGTATAAAATATATTACTTAACTAATTTTTTATAATTAATTAATATTTGTAATTTGATATATTGTTAAGAAACTCGAACAATCTATAAAACGTAAAAATAAAATAATTGTTAATATTAGAAATCTTAATAAAATAATTTTAATTAATTTATATTTCTTATTATTGTAATTAAAAATTATCTTATTTATAATTAATAGCAACTATATTATTGTAGTAAATGTTGTTAAATTTTTTAATTAATAAAAAGTAAAAATCTTTAATCGAGAAAATTTAATAATTGTTTTTAATTAAGAACAAAAGTAATTTAACGTTGTTGTTATAAGTTTTAAAAATTCTTCTTTTTACGTATAGCAATAAATTGTTACGACCCTAGCTCGTTATAGCTAATATATATTCTACAAAGTAGTTTGTAGCACATAGCACAATTACTTGCATGCTTGACGACTTAACAAACGAACATTGCTCGATACGTTAATGAGCGAATTCGACATGTTTAACAACGAGTAAAACGAATAAAGTTCGACATATTTAATAACGAATAAAGCGAACAAGAAAAATCTCTTTTAGTATATAGATTCTCTAAACACGACTTTTTTATAAATCGTATTTAACTTATTTATTAAGTTATTTTTTATTATAAATACAAGTTGCAAATCTTTGTTATTAAGTGATATCTTACATTGCTTGAAGACGTTTACAAATCTTTTTAATAATATTAATCTATTTTAATACTTTAGTCGCCTAGATAGTAGCGTAACACTTTAAACACTTTAAGAATGTTTATATTAGATCAACGCGTCTTTATCTTAAGCACTAGCTTATTAGTATTACGTCAATCATTAATTATAAGAGACGACAAAATTAGAATTAACAAATCTAATATCTATTATAAAGATTGTATTAACTTGAAGAACTAACTTATGCAAATAAATATCTATTTTATCTTCTATCTTGTTCTAGCAAATTAAAAAACGATTTTCGCATTAACATTTTTTAAAGAGAGAGTTTAACATTAATTTAAATTAAATTTACGAAAATATTTGAAAAACAATAGCGAAAATTCTCGTACAATGTTTATAAATTTCAATAATTTTAAAAAAGAACTTCGAAGAATCTTTGAAACATTTAACGAAAAACAAATTGCGAAAAAAGTAATTTAGCATTTAATTCAATGAATCTTTGCAATAGATTACGTCGTTAAATTTCAAAAGTATGTCAATTTAATTAAGTGAGACAATGTTGCACTTATAACAATGTTTCGACGAAATCTTAAAAGAAATCTAAAGAACGAAATTATGCGTAATAAGAAAATTCTTAGCGACATGTTTAATCTCATTAAAATAGTTATTAATTTCGACGACAAACTATATAAAAGAACTATAAAAAAAAATATAATTAATTTTAAAAAAGAGCAAGAATCTTCTTTGAACTAGCGATCGAATATTAGCAAAAAGAATTTCGTTTTAACTAAAAGTACAATAATCTTAATTATTGTAAATTTGCATCTATAAAACTAGATTTTACTTAACAACGTAAAGAGAAAAACTTTAAGAAAAAGCAAAATAATAAATTCTAGAAAACGTGCTATTTATGTGACAAATTAAGTCACTTCGCAAGAGATTATTAATTACGAAACTTAATAAATCGCTAGCAAATTAATGTTATGTTAAGAGAGATATTTAATAGCTAGAACGACATTAGAGAGTAAACTAACATAGAGGCGAACACTCTTAAGATTAAATCGAACAACAACTACTATTTGATAAAAAATCTAAATTAATTATAGAAAGTTCTAGATAAAACATTATTAAACAAGGCATTCGCATCTACGTAGAAAGTCAATCAAATACTTAATAAAACTATAAGAGTAAAATGATCAAAAACGTTATATTTTTATTTAGTAATAAACTTAGACGACGAATATAATTAAAAGAATTTTCACGAATGTCTAGATAACATCACGAAATATCTTAAGACTTTAGTTAGTTTATTAAAGAAACAATAAATAAATTAAATCGTAAATAAATGCGAGAAAGCGCTAGAAAGCGACGCCATTATAAAAAAAGATATTTTTAACGAAATCGAACAACAGTTAAGCAATGTTAATCTATCTAGATAAGCGATAAAGAAAGCAAAGAAATATGTGACACTTAGTTGAACAAAATGCTATAACAACTTATGCTAAACTCATTTAAAAGACAAAGAAGAAATCAATTAATTCTCTAAAAAGCTAAAGTTATTAATTTAGCATAAGAAAGAAATTTAGCGCAAGTAGACGTTCGAAGCAGAAGTCGCAACACAAAAACAAGAAAAAGTTCAAATTTTTTAATAAAGAGTATATTAGAGAAATGCAATATGTTAGCTCAATAGTAACAACTAAATTTAATAGTATATATACAATGTTTTATTACATTAATTAAAGTCAATGAACGACGATTTATCGCAATGATCGATTTTGATGCAATAGATAATTTTATAACTAAAGCTTTTGTTAAAAGAGAAGAGTACTTTATTTAAAAGAAGTTTAACGCATACAATTTAATAATTGTAGATAAAAACTTATTGTTTAACAAGAATGAAAAAGTAAATAAAGAAACGAAGCTATTATCGATAGCTATTTAGCAACATTACGAGAAATAAATGTTAAAAAAATACAATTTTTTCTAGATTTTATAAACTACAACAAGAAATTCATTAAAAACTACTTAGTAAACGCGATATTATTGACGAATTTTACGAAAAAAAATATGCTATAGTTATAAGAATTCGTAGAAAAGAAATTATTTTAGAATCTTAAGCTAGAATGCTTGAAAAAATTAATATTAAAAATGTACGATTTACAATTGTTAAATAGAATTAAAATTAACGCATTAAATCTAATTATTAATGCATGCTTTAATTAGAAATATAAAAATATATAACATTTAATAATATATTTTTTAAGAAAACTTTTATTAGTTGAACAAAACTATAATGTTTACGATAAAAAACTACTCGTCATAGTAATTTTCTTAAAATTATGAAGAATATACATAAAAAAATTATTAAAACTTACAATTTTTATAAATTACAAAAATCTTATGTATTTTATTATTATTAAGCAATTAAACAAAAGATAAATGCGATAATTAAAAAGACTAAAATAATACAAATTTAAAATATAATATATTTTAGACAAAAATAATGATAAAGTAGACGCACTTAGCAAAAAAAATAATCATATAAAAACGAAAAAATCGTTTAATTATAATATACTTAAGATTAATTAAAATAAATCATTATTAATAAATAAATATGAGCTAAATGTTACATTACAAATACTTCGAGATAATATAAAAGAGTTTCTAATAAAGAAAGAAAAACTTCAAATATTTATTAACAAAGTTGACAAATATATAAAAGAGCATTATGACAAATCATTGCAAAGACATTTAAAAGTGTCGAAAATTCTTTAGCTTTTACGCTAGCATTGTTAGTTTTTACAAATAAGATAAGTTGTTAAGATATACATTAAACGATGCTTTAGCTATTAGTAGAACAAACATAATACGCATGCGAACTATAACAAAATTTAATATTAAAAATTATTTAAATCGTTATAAGATAAAGTTATGATAAACTTTATTATTAAGTTGCTTAAATCGATAAATCTAGCAATTAAAGACAAATATAATTTAATACTAGTAATGATTAATAAACTTATTAAGTACTTATATATTATTGCATGCAAAGATAAGTTTATCGCAAAACAACTAAAATACATTATATTAAATCGACTTATATAATATTATAATATATTTAAGAAATTAATTAGTGATAGAGACAAGCTCTTTACGTCTAATTATTAAAAGACATTTCTCTTAATGTTAAATACAAGACTTCGAATGTCTATTATCTATTATTTGATCATAAATAATTAAACAAAAAGAACAAACTAAAGTCTTAAGCAATATTTGAGATATTACATTAACAATATTTATAACAATTAAGTATTACTTTTATCTATAATATAACTAGCACTTAATGCTAAGATTTCAAATATCACTAAAATAACTTTATTCTTCGTTAACTATAACAAGAAATTAAATTTCTTTAAGAAAGAACGCACGCATTTGTTAACGCAATTAGTTATCAAAAGAATAACGACGTTAAAAAAGATACATAACAACATCTTAAAAATGCAAAAAAAATCAATCAAATATTAAAACAAGAAACGAAAAACGACATCTTAACTAAAAGAGAGAAATAAAATATATCTTTTTACAAAAAATCTTAAGATAAAAAAGTTAAACAAAAAGTTAAATCATATTAAAGTCGAATCGTTTCTCGTTAAAAAAATTAAGAAATTAATTAATTATAAACTCGATTTATCTAAGAACGTTAAAATATTTCTAATATTTTATATATTATTGTTGAAATTAATCGACTCAAGTACGTCTATATAAGAAACATTTCATTATAAATTATAAAAAGAAAATCAATTTAAGATTGAAAAAATTTTAAAACAAGAAAATTAACAATATTTTATAAAATGAAAAAGATATTTTACGACAAAAAACACGTGAAAATCAATTAGCAATCTTGACAATTGCGATATTTTTATCTAGAAATTTCATTAACGTTCGAAAAATCGTCTAGCATAGTAAAAGAAAATTAAATAATAAAAGATGCCTTAATCAAAGCATTTGCGACCAAACAATTCGACAATTCTATAACATTTAACTTCTTTATATTAAACAATAAACACTATGTTTTTCGCTTCGTCTTTGCATTAATATTTTTTAATATTTTTTATTGCGAAGCAATCGCATAATTACGATTATTAATATAATCTTATTCTTTATTACTTTAAAGAATAGATTTTCTCTAATATAATTCAAAGAAGTTTACGACATGTTTATATATAATTTTTTCGCATAAACACATTTTAAACACTTTAGATAAAATGACGAATCTTTTATAGCAATGCAAAGTTTGCTAATATAACAACAACATTTACAAGCGAAATTAATAAATGTTTTATAACGATTTATTTTAAAGACAAAACAAATACGATTTTAATAAGAAAACATAACATGTAAGCATTCGCTTTTTAAGACAAAAAAATTTAAAAAAGAAGAATAATGTTACAACTCTAGTTCGTTATAATTGATATATATTTTACAAAGTAGTTTGTAACACATAGTATAATTACTTGCATGTTTGACGACTTAACAAACAAACATTGTTCGATACGTTAATGAGCGAGTTTAATATGTTTAATAACGAACAAAACGAACAAAGTTCGACATGTTCGACAACGAGCAAAGCGAACAAAAAGAATCTTTTTTAATATATAAATCTTCTAAATACGACTTTTTTATAAATTGTATTCAACTTATTTATTAAGTTATTTTTTATCATAGATACAAGTTGCAAATCTTTGTTATCAAATAATTGTTTACATTGTTTAAAGACGTTTACAAATCTCTTTAACAATATTAATTTACTCTAATACTCTAGTCGTCTAGATAACAACGTAATATATTGTCGCAAACTAAAAAATATTAGAGCAATTAAAATTATTAATTAAGAAATCTATTGTTGTTGCGTTAATATTTGTAGTATTTAGTTCTATCTTCTAATTAGAAGCTTCTAACTAATTAAACAAAAACGCATTTTTATATTTATTTTGTTATATATGCAAAGAATATCTATCTAAATAATAACAAAATATATTATTTTGTATTTGCAAATACTAAATATACTATTACAAATACTTAATTTAATAAAACAATAATTGCATTTTATAGTTAAATATCTTTAAAGAAAGATTTTAATAATAGTTATATTGTTTGTTACAATATATTATTTTACTTATACAATATTTGTTAGATTAGCTATTTAAAAAACTATTAAGAATTCGATAATTATATATTTGATTATTATTAAATAGATATTTGTTCTAGTTAGAGTAAGAAACGCAAGCAATATATTAATTAAATAGAATATACAATCTTAAATATCTACAAAATCAAGTTGTTGTCTAATAAATACGCAATTTTTAAGACAAAGTTCTTTTAAGATAACAATTAAAAGCTAATAATTGTTTGCGCAAATAGCAATTCTAGTACTAGCTTTATAGACAAATTACTATTGTTTAAGAGCGTCAATCTATATATATATCTAGATATTGTTTTGTCTATTATTGTATAAAATATTGTCGACAAAAAAATAGTTAACAAACGTATATATTTGTCTATTTATATAGTAGATATAAACAAGATTATTCTTAAGATACGTCTATATATTACTAAGAGTATTAAGACAAAAATAATATTAGACAATAATATTTTAGAAATATTTTAAAATAAAATTAATTTGCATTTGTATAGCAAACAAATACAAATTAATCGCATTTAAATGTTTATTAAATTTATATTATTAACAATATTATTAATAAGCTTTTACGTTATCTTTATTATTGTCTCTATTACTTTAAAATTATGTATTAAATTTATAAGCAAAAAAGCAACAAAGATAATAAAATTTGCTATAAGAAAAAACCAAAGAGAACGCATTAATATTATCAAAATCGACGCGCTATTGTAGTATTCTTCTATCGCATTTATCGCATTTATCGCAAATAAATTAAAAAGTTATTAAATGCTTTGCTTTATTGTTCCAAATATCGAAAAAATAAGTTTCAAATTTATTTTTGAAATTAACTCAAAAAAGATCTTGAAGACATCTAAATAGCGTTGTCGTATTGCTTCTCTTATAGATTATTCTTGTTATTTAAATTGCATTAAATTGACAATCTTATTTTATTATTATTTGCATTAACTTTGACAATAATTCTCGATTATTCTTGTTGTTGTCTTTGCAAACATTTCGAAAGAGATAAATATATAAGTTATACACTTTTTCTTTGTTTTATATGCTTGTATAGTTTTGACGTCTTTGTTTCGACATTATTGACGTTTAATATTATAATAAATTGCTTCTTTATATATAGAATCAAGTCTTACAATTGTTATCTTATAATATAACTACAAGAGCGTAATCTTTTTTCAAAAAGATAAGCAATTGTTACGAATTTTATAAAAGTTTGCAACATTATTGCTTGATTAGACTTAGCGCCAATCTTAGACTCTTAATCTTGATCGACTTGTCTAGATATCTATTCTAGACATCTTAGATAGTTGAAATTAGAATCACTTTTATCTATTACATCTACATTAGATTTATTAATCTCTAACAAGTATTTTGTTTGCATTAACTACTAATAATTTAAAAATAAATAAAAAGAACAAAATAAAAGCGTTGCTTTATTTATTAAACAAATCTAAATATATAAAAACAATAAAGATTATATTTAAATTATAATAAATACAATTGCAAATTATTTTAATTATGTTTATAATATATAATATTAAAATTAAAAAATTAATAATATTGTAGAAATTTGTTAATTATATAACATTGTAAAAGTAAAAATACTTAATAATATTATAATTCTTCTTATTTTCAAGATTGTATATATATCGATATTTAATTAATAATCGAAGTTAAAGCAATTGTTAATATTTAATTAATAATATTTTGTTATTACTAAATTGTAACAATTGTTAATTAAAACATAATCTATTAAATATTAAATCAAAAATTAAAGAAAAAGTACAAATATATAATATATATAGAAATAAAAATTAATTATATTTATATTGTATTTAAGAAAAAGAGATTAAGAAATTAACAAAGTTGTCTTTGTAACAATTCGAAAACGTCTATAATATTTCAAAAGCAATTAAAGAGAGCAAATTGACTAATAAATAACAAATATTAAATATTAATTTAATATTATAGATATTAACAAAGAAGATACAAGTGTCTTTAACTTAATTGTTAAAATATACTAAAGTTTCTTTTAATAAATTCGATATTATTAAAATATTGTTAATATTAAAAGTATTGCAAATAGTTTTTAAATAAAAGATACTAAATATAGACAATTGCATTAAGCGAAAAAACTTAAACAAATAAAAATTAATATTAAAAAATTCCTTGTTAAAGAAGTTGTTGTTTAAAAATAAAAATTAAGATTTAAACTCTATAAAACAAAAATTATAAAATAAACAAAATTATTAATTAAGTCTTAAGACAAAAGAATTTTGTTTAACAATAAATATAAAAGATAGATTATTATATTTGCGAAAAATTAAATAAAATAATCTAAAAGCAAGAAATTAAAAAACAATTATTGTAGAAAAGATTTATTTGAATTAAAATACTATATTGTAATTTAAAATTATTTCTTAATAATTGTTTAAATAAAAAATTAAGAGTAGAAATTTATTCTATATATTATTAATAGCTTAAATTGTTTTATTAAATTCGAAGCTACTAGTTAATTATAAACAAGAAAATAAAGATTGTTAAATAAATAAATTTAAAAACTAAGCAAAAAAGAACTTAACTAATAGTGTTAAATTTAAAAATAAAAAATAGTTGTAATTTTTATTAATAATATTTTTGATTTTACAATTGTTAAGAAGTTAAGTACGAATAAGATTTAAAAATAGTTAAATATTAATAACACAAAGTCTTAAAACTAGTTTTATAAAATAAATAATATCTTTGTTAATAATTGTATAAGTTATATTATATTGTTAAGTACTTAAAGCTTTAAAAAGTATACTTATATTAAAATTGCAATAATTTTAAGAGCTTTGTGTTTATTGTATTTGATAATACTAACGTTTTTCGATACTAATTAATAAAAGAGATAATATATTGTATATAACTATAGAGATTAATATAGCTTTTAAAAGAACAAAATATTTAGAATTGCTTTTATAAAACAAAGTTAATTAAGATAAATAATTATATAATATAAGAGTATATAAAGTATTAAAGTAAAAGTCAACTTTAAAAGAAAAAGTAAAGTAAAATTAAAAAAAATATAAGAACAAAAATTAAATATAAAACTAAGTTAATTTTAAGATTTAACGCAAAGTTCGAGAAATAATTGATTCTAAATAATAGTTTATACTAGTAGAAAATGTATCGAAATATTAAGTATATTATATAATAAAATATTAAATGCGCAAGTATTATATACGTTTATTTTGTTTATATAAGTAATATATTAAATAATTTTTAAAAATTAAATCAAATTATTAAAGAATATATTTAAAAATTAAATTTCAAATTGTATAAATATTTTTTGTATAAGTATTTTTTATATAACAAATATTAGAACTTAAAATAAATTATAACTTTAAATAAAAATTAAATCGAATTATTAAAAAATATCTTTAAAATTAAATTGCAAATTGTATAATTATTTTTTGTATAAATATATTTTGTATAATAAGTATTAAAATTAATTTTTGTTAAATATTGTTTAAAGATTAAACTAGATTGTTAAAAAATATCTTTAAAATTAAATTTCAAATTATACAAGTATTTTTTGTATAGATATATTGTATATAAGAAATGTTAGAATCAATTATAACTTTTAAGAAGATAAAAACTTGTTAAATATTGTTTAAAAATTAAACTAAATTATTAAAAAATATTTTTAAAATTAAATTTCAAACTATATAAATATTTTTTATATAAATATATTTTGTATAAAAAATGTTAAAATTAATTATAATTTTTAAGAAAATAAAAACTTGTCAAATATAATTTAAAAATTAAACTAAATTGTTAAAAAATATTGTTAAAATCGAATTTTTAAA
>JAABUS010001541.1_pt1 | contig 49540 bp, 42 predicted proteins | sample 5560161 | NCBI WGS metagenome assembly JAABUS01 (sample SAMN10711885, study PRJNA513376) | rock metagenome | isolation source: Antarctica rocks | place: Antarctica: Victoria Land, Trio Nunatak nord | collected 2016-01-04 | reverse complement strand
GAGCTTTGTTATATTCAGACCAGTTGCGGAGACGGTACTGTTGCTTGGTTCTCTTTTTTGCCACACATTAAAGATACCAGCACTGCCGTCTCCGTAGCTTATTTAGCTTATTTATGCAACAACGCCACTAAAGATGCATAAAAGCCGTCGTGCTTCTATCCTTTCCGAGATTCACCGCAAATGAGTCTGGAAAGGAAGAAAAGTAACGATGGCTAACACGTCGCCGTTGGACGAGTGCTGCGGCAAAATGTAACTTGGAATCGTGCCCGCATCAACTTTCTGGCAAAGTTTCTCGTGGCGCTGATCGAAGTCCGAACCGTCAACCTCGCCGAAGTCGCCACTGTGTTTGCCGGAAGTGCCAAGCAGCAGTCGCACTATAAGAGGATTCAACTCTTCCTCCGGTTCTTTGAAGTGCCCTATCAAGAGGTGGCTGTCTTTGTCGCGCGTCTGGTCGCAGTGCGCTCGCCGTGGGTCATCACGCTTGACCGCACCGACTGGTACTTCGGTGACACGCCCTTGAACGTGATGGTTCTCGGGATCGCGCACAAAGGCGCGGCCTTTCCCGTCCTGTGGCACGTCTTGGAGAAGAAAGGCTGCTCGGACACGGCTGAGAGAAACGAGAAATTTGATGACAAAACCATCATCCGTGGAGTGGATTAATCAGGGCACATGCCCGTTCGGTCTCTGAAATTAGTATCGTGCGACGAAGCGGCGCTGCTAAGATGAACGAACAGGCTCTCGACATCATTTGGACTGCCGAAGCAGACGACGCTCCGGCTTGTAATCGTTGTCCGACAGAACAAGGAGGTTCGCGTGAAAGGCTTGGCGTTGTCTCCATCGAGAATCAAGCGCGTATGTGACACAGCGGCTTCGGTGTCCGGTCTGGGCACTACAATAGGTCGCGGTACGGCGACTAATTTTCAAGAGGATTTGCAATCGAGCGACTGCATTCTGTTCATGGGATCGAACATGGCGGAAGCGCACCCTGTCGGCTTTCGCTTTCCCATGAAAGCCAAAGAGCGCGGCGCACAGCTCATCCACGTTGACCCGCACTACACGCGCACCTCCGCGATGTGTCATCAATACGTTCCGCTTCGCGCCGGAACAGACATCGCTTTTCTTGGCGGACTCATCAACTACGTTCTCATGCACGAACGTTGGTTCAAAGAGTATGTGCTCGCCTACACGAACGCGACCTCGCTCGTCAATGAAGAGTTCGTTGACGCGAAACAACTCGGCGGGCTGTTTCAAGGCTTCGACGAAAAACTCAAGCAATATGATACGGAAGCGCGCCGCTGGAACTACAAAGGCGAGCCGAATGTTTCGCACACCGAAACGCCGCAACATATCGAAAACGAATTGTGGAGCGAACGGCTCGGACATCTAAATAATCCCGTTCCGCAGAGTGACTCGACGCTTGAGAATCCGAACTGCGTTCTGAATATCCTGCGCCGCCACTTCGCGCGTTACACGCCGGAGATGGTCGCGCGAATTTGCGGCTGCACGCCGGAACAATTCACGAAGGTCGCCGAAAGCCTCTGCGACAATTCGGGGCGTGAGCGCACTTCGGCAATCGTCTACGGCGTCGGCTGGACGCACCACACGACGGGCGTGCAGATCATTCGTGCAGCAGGGATTCTGCAACTACTGCTCGGCAATATCGGCAGACCGGGCGGCGGCATTATGGCGATGCGCGGCCACGCCAGCATTCACGGCTCGACCGACATCCCGACGCTTTACAACATGCTGCCCGGCTATATTCCGCAACCCGCCGCTTCTCATCGTAGACTTAGGGCGTCCCGAAAGATTTCATCACATGCTGCGCGTGTGGAAGCCGAAATCGCCGATGAATTTGGGCGCGTGGGCGCTCTCCGGTTACAGCCTGCCTGTCGGTCTGTTGGCCGTCAAACAATTGACGGGAGACGTGCCGCAAACGCCTGCGCCGCTCAAGAAGGTGGGCGCGCTCGTGCCGTCTCGCGCGTTGGGCGCGGCAGGCATTCCGTTTGCGCTGGCGATGCTCGGTTATCAGGGCGTGCTGCTTTCAACGACGAGCACGCCCGTCTGGGCACGCACGAGATTCTTAGGCGCGCTCTTCGCTTCGAGTTCGATGGCGACCGGTGCGGCGGCTCTTTCGCGCGCGCTTGCTCTGCGTGGTAAGGGGAGTAGCGACAGGGAACTTGCAGCATTGGAGCGAATCGAAAGCTTCGCGCGGCTGTTCGAGGGAACCGCGCTCGCCGCTTATCTCTTGACGACGAAGGAGAGCGCCAAACCTCTCGTCTCAGGTCGCTACAGTAAACATTTGTGGCTGGGGGCGGTCGGCGCGGGATTGGTGTTGCCGACGCTGTTGGGCGCTCTCTCGTCGTCGCGCCGCCGACCGGGGAAACGAGGGGCGACGATCCTTAGTTCTGCGCTGACGCTCATCGGCGGGCTGACGCTCAAGTGGGGAATCATTCACGCGGGGCGCGCCTCGGCGGAAGATTCACAGGCGGCGCGCGATGCCACGCGTCCCGGCGTTAATAATCCGGGCTAGACTTCACCTACTAACTTTAGCAGTTCTCATTCGGATGCGACTTCGTAATCGCAGTGCGTAAACCATCCGAGCGCGTCAGATGCAGTGACCATTTTCATTACTTGTGCCAACGCCGCGTTCAGTTGAGCACGAGTGCGTGCCTTCACACTGTGTAGGTACGCTTTGATCTTTGACCAGCACTGTTCTATCGGTGTCATGTCCGGCGAGTAGGGCGGTAGCCAAATGACCATTGCTCCATACTGTGCGGCGATAGCTTCGATGTGGCTCGCACGGTACGCGCTCAAGTTGTCAAGAACGAGAATGTCACCCGCTTCGATTGTCAGGCGCAAAACCTGCTCGACATAGATGTTGAAGACTACGGTGTCAACCGCTCCTTCGACCGTCAACGTGGCACTCGCTCCCGAAAGCCCGACTATGCTGATGACGGAAGTCTGCTGACCATAGTTTGCGCGGCACACTCTTATACACGGTGCCGATGAATCAAGAGGTGCGAAATATTATGCTGGAGTTGAAGCATGAGTCCAAGAGCGATGTAGAGTTCGTCTTCGTCAATCCGAAAACCTACAAACCTTATGGCGACATCAAGAAGTCATTCGCCAAGGCGCGCAGTAAAGCTAAAATCCTCGATTTACACTGGCATGACTTGCGGCACACATTCGGAACGCGTTTGGGCGAAGCCGGTTGTTCGGAAGCAACGATTGCCGAGCTGATGGGGGCACACTTCAGTGGCGACCACTCGGCGTTACACGCACGGCACTGAAAACGCTAAGCGCTTGGCGGTCGAAGCAGCTCAAACGCGTAGCACCGGAAATGTCTGCCCCAACTATGCCCCAAAAGAGAAACAGCCAACCCGAAGGCTGGCTGTAAGTGCTTGAAAATTAATTGGTGGAGCAGAGGAGGGTCGAACTCCTGACCTCCGCATTGCGAACGCGGCGCTCTGCCAAACTGAGCTACTGCCCCAAACCCGAACAGATATATTATTGACGCTTATTAGTCATGTCAAGTTCGCTTCGTTGCAAGCCTGATTTGGTAGGACGACGATTGAATAAAGTCGAGCTTACAAACCCGCGAGCGCCAGCTTTTGCACCCGTTCGACAATATGATCGAGGGCAACATCCTCTGATGTCTTTGTGCGCCGGTCAAATAGTTCAACGACGCTGTCCGCGATCTTTTTGCCGAGGGTGATGCGGTAGGGAATACCGATCAAATCCGCGTCTTTGAATTTAACGCCCGCGCGTTCGTCTCTGTCATCAAGCAGCACCTCAAGTCCCGCGCGCTGCAAATCTTTGTAAAGTTGCTCGCCCGCGTCGCGCAACTCCTGTTGCTTAATGTTGGTGATGGTCACGACAACATCAAAGGGCGCGATTGACTGCGGCCAGATGATGCCGTCCGCGTCATGATGAAGCTCAATCGCGGCGGCGAGAATGCGTTCGACACCGATGCCGTAGCTGCCCATAATAATCGGCACTTCCTTACCATCTTTATCAAGCACGCGCGCGCCCATTGATTCCGAATATTTCGTGCCGAGTTTGAAGATATGACCGACTTCAAGTGCTTTGAAAATGTCTAAAGTGCCCATGTCGCAGTTCGGGCATCTATCGCCTTGCATAACAGTGCGAAGGTTTAGAAATGGGCTGCCGGTTATAATATCACCGCGTGTAACGCTAACGCCGCGATAGTGGTAACCATCTTCGTTTGCGCCCGTCACCATGTTACGGCGATCATGCAATGCCTCGTCCAAAACGATTCGATCTGCCCCTTTGCCTCTACGTGGCTCGTGCGGCGGAAAATATCCGCCCAGACTGCCTGCGCTTGCGCCTAAGATTTCACGAATCTCTTCGTTCTGCGCAGGCCGCACTGCGACTGCCCCAAGCACGTCGGCAAGTTTGGTTTCATGTAATTGATGATCGCCGCGCAAGAGCGCCAAAACTGTTTTCGTTTCTCCGCTACCGATGTCAGCGATATACACCAACGTCTTAATCTGCCGGTAAGCAGGAATGTTGTAAGGCGGATTCTCTAAGTCTTCAATCGTGCGAACACCGGGCGTTGGAAATTTCTCCGGTGTAGCAGGGCTGTCTTTGTCTTCAGGAGTAGGCTTTAAGCGCGATGTGGCTTTCTCGACGTTCGCGGCGTAATCGCAATTGCTGCATGTCGCAATCAGGTCTTCGCCTGCGTCCGTCTTGACCATGAACTCGTTCGACGTAGAACCGCCCATCGCGCCCGACGAAGCTTCGACAATAGAATATTTCAAGCCGCAGCGATCAAAGATACGCTTGTATGCTTCGCGTTGATCGTCGAAAGATTTATCTAGTCCAGCTTGATCTACATCGAACGAGTAAGCATCTTTCATAATGAACTGCCGCACGCGCAACAGGCCGGATTTAGGGCGCGGCTCGTCGCGGAACTTCGTTTGAATTTGATACCAGACTTGCGGCAATTGCTTGTAAGAACGAATCTCGCCCCGCGCAATGGATGTGAAAACTTCTTCGTGCGTCATACCGAGACACAAATCCGCACCCTTGCGATCCTTCAGGCGAAACATGTTATCGCCCATCACGTCCCAGCGCCCTGATTCGTCCCAGATTTCGCGCGGGTTCAACGCTGGCAGAAAAAATTCCTGACCGTCAATGCGATTCATCTCTTCGCGCAAAATATTCATAATCTTCAAAGAGACACGTTGCGCGAGCGGCAAGTAAGAATAGATGCCAGCACTCAGTTGGCGGACTAAGCCTGCGCGAAGCAAGAGACGATGCGACACGACTTCGGCATCCGCGGGCACTTCACGAAGCGTCGGAATAAAGAATTTTGACCAGCGCATGAAACTTTTTGTTGCTCCTCAATCCAGTAATCAAAAAATTGACGATGCACATTCTGGCGCAGCACGAACGTTTATAGCAATGCCGGAACGAATAGGCAGCGCTCGCACATGATTTGTTAGAAGCTGTTTGAAACCTCATTATTTAGCCGCGAAGCGGCGAGAAGGAAAGTAGCCGGACGTGAACCGTCCGGTTTGCGTCGGCTGTTTCCGCGCTGACCGCGCGCCGAGATACGTCTGCGCGCATCTTCAATGCGCGCTTCTCGCTGCGCCGCCGTTCCAGAGGTTTCACCTCCGGCTACTTTCTGTCTGCGCTTTCAGCGCAAAAACGAATTTCCAAACAGCTTCTTAGCAATTAACTTCACGCGAAGATTAAGATGCGGTGCAAGTTTCGATGAACTGCTTCGTTCTTGGAGTCACAACCAATTGAAAGGAAATGCCGATGAAAAACAGTTTCTACTTTGCGCTGCTGCTTGCAGCTATGCTGACAATTATTTTCCTCACTTCATGCGCCTCGAAACAAAACGCTTTCTCGCGCGCTGTGGTAATGGGTGAAGCAAATGTCCGCGCGCAACCCGATACGGCAGTGCTCGTTCTCTCCGTCGTCACGCAGAGCGGGCAGGCTGTCAACGCGCAGCAGGAGAATGCGCGCAAGAGCGACGCTGTGAAGCGTGCAGTGCAAGCGGCGGCGGGCGCGAACCCGGAAATCAGGACAAGCGATTACAATCTCGAACCGCAGCGAAGTTACCGGCAAAATAAATTGCCGACGATTATCGGTTACGAAGCGCGCAACACTGTGACGGTGACGATAAGCGATCTGGAAAAAGTCGGCGCGGCGATTGATGCGGCTTCGCAAGCGGGCGCAAACAGCGTCGAAAACATTTCATTCATCTTGCGCGAGAATAATCCGGCGCGCGGCCAGACACTCGCAGACGCCACGCGGCAAGCGATGAGCAAGGCGCAGTCAATGGCGCAGGCGCTGGGCGGGCGCATCGTCCGCGTTGTCGAAATGCAGGAAGGCGGCACGACAAATCGTCCGTTGACAACGACAACTACCGCCGACTCGCTTGATTATGAAGATGCTCGTGCTAGGGCAAATATGAGCAGCATGAGTGTGGCTAAGAGAGCCTATGCGACTCCGGTTGAATCCGGTTCTTTGAACGTCAAATCACAAGTGCAGCTTGTCGTCGAGATTGAAGCGAAACAATGAACGTGCGAGAGCAGCGAACGCCGGACTTTGCATGTTGACGAGCAAGAAAGCTAAATGGATTTCTGATCGAACAACTTCCGCCACTCTTCACTTGCTGAGTTGCAGTAGGCGAGCAATTTGCTTGTACAGATTGTTGGAGATGAATTCACTGCCCGGTTGCGCCTGATTGTAATGCCGCACAATTGTGACATTCGCGTCCGGGCAATGGTACGCAGAAGTTCCCCAAAAACCTGTGTGTCCCCAACAAACATTTCCGGCGATGTTCCGGCGAGAAATGCCCATCGCGTATGCTCCGCCCTGACTTTTTTCATTCGTCGGCGGGACGGTCAACATCACTCCAAGCGTTGACGCTCGACGGAAAACCTTTCGCTCGAACAGTGCGCGATAAAAACGCGCGAGGTCTTCAGTGGAAGAAACCAATCCGCCGCCGCCGTACAAATCCAACGACGGATCAAAGCCGATTGTGTCTGTCTCGCCGAGGTAAGGATGTGAAAGAGGTTTGACTCCGGCAGGGACAGTCTCCAACGTCTCCAGATAAGTTTCATTCAGTCCGAGCTTTTTGAAATCAAGTAGCTTTCGATAAGCCTGCGCCAGCGGCTTACCGCTCACTCGCTCGATTATTTCGCCGAGCAGAATGTAGCCCGTATCCGAATAGTGATAACCTTTCCCCGTCTCGAAGTACGGCTTGCCCCATTTGATCGCCGATTGAACTTGCTCTATGCGCGTCCAGCGATGTTTGGGATCGCTTTGGACGGTGGCGTAGTATTGCGCGGCTCGCGCGTAATCATAAATCCCGCTCGTGTGGTTAAGAAGCTGCCGCACTGTGATGACGTTCGTCGGATAGCCGCCCGCGTCAAGAATCGAATTGTATTCTTTCGGCAGATAGCGATTGATTGAATCGTCGAGTTTGAGTTTGCCTTCTTCATATAATCGTAGAATCGAAGCGGCAGTGAAAGTCTTAGTGACGCTGGCGACGCGGAAAACTTGATGCGGGTCGAGCGGGCGCTTCGACTCACGATCAAACAATCCGGCGGCGAGGCTGATGTTCAATTCTTGCTTCGGCGCGTCAATGTGTAAGAGTTCGCCGGGCAAACTCGGATTGGCGGCGACTTCGGCTGTGAGTATTTTTTGCAAATCGCCGATGACATCGGAGGATGCTTGAGACTTGTCAGCTTGAACGTTTTGCGCGGAAGCGACGTAAACGCAGCAGACGAAGACCAGTATCATTTTCAAAATACAGGTAAGACCTTGATCAAATACTTTCATTTTCTCTTTCCTTTTGTTCACATGAACAGTCAGACATCTCATTACCTTCGCTGTTGAATTGAAGTTTAATGCGGTGGCATTGCTCACTCGCCCTTTGTTATACGACTAACTCCATTGATTCAAGCATCCTGAGTATTTGCTTTTTACGTCAAACAATTAGCCGGAAGCGACAAGTTACATTAAGCGACAAGTTACATTGAAACCTTTTGGAATCGCGTTTTGAGCGGTTTCGCTCCGACAGCGTAATGTTTCCACGAACATCTGAAGATGAATTGATGCCGCCTATTTATACTATTTCCGTGAAAGCTGTGGATAAGATCATCGCCGCCGCTGCTGTCCAATCCGGCGCTGATCGTGAGGAACTTTTGCGGCGCGCCGGTTTGAAATCATCCATGCTCGCAGACCGTGACGGTAGAATCCCTTTCGCAAAACTCGCCGCACTTTACGAGCACGCCGCCGCGTTCGCAGGTGATGATGCCTTTGGTCTTCACATCGGCGAGAAGGCAAGCCTCAAGGCGTTCGACGTGTTGAGCTATGTCGTAATGAATAGCGCGGACTTGGGCGAAGCTTTTGATAGATTGATTCGTTATCACTCGATATGGAACGAAGGTGCTGAATACGATTTGAACATTGACGGCTCCGTTGCGCGTGTCGCTTACAGGTATAAAGAGTCCGCGAAAGAAGCGGAGCGCCGTCATGATTGTGAAATGACTTTAGCGCTGACCGTTAAATTCGGGCGTGTCGTAACGAAAGTTGATTGGACGCCGCGCGAGGTCTGTTTTCAGCATCCAGAACCAAAGGATACAACCGAACACAGGCGAATCTTCCGCTGCCCCGTTCGGTTCTCTCAACCGACGAACGCGTTGATGCTCGATTCTTCCTTGTTGAATTTTCCTCTGGCAGAGGCCGATACGGAGTTGGGTGCAGTGCTTGATCGCCATGCCGGAGAACTGCTCAAAAAACTTCCGCGACATGGAAGTTTAGCGAACGAAGTACGCAGCCTTCTCAACGAAGCGTTAAAAAGCGGCGATGTGAATTTAGAATCTGTTTCAGGAAAACTCGGCATCAACGCGCGCACGCTACAGCGCAGATTAAAGGAAGAAGGCACTTCTCATCAGGATTTACTAGATGAACTCAGGCTTTCACTTTCCAAGCGCTACCTTCTGGATTCACAGATGACGATTGGCGAGGCGGCTTACCTTCTGGGCTTCTCCGACACTCCCACTTTTCACCGCGCGTTCCGGCGTTGGACGGGCATGACGCCCCGAAACTTCAGGCAAATGGCGCAGCAGTCTTCCGGTGAACTACCGTAGGTATAGGACTGTCGTGTTTGACAGGCGCGCCCGTGATGGCTTAGAGTTTGTCGCATTGCTTTGATAATTAAAGCGTGGCGATTTAGGGCGACTTGCTCCACGTAAAAAACTGCTAAAGGGCCGGACGTGTTCTCCGAAAAGTTTTCGCGAGACTTCCGCGCAACACTTTAGCGCGAGAGTCTCGCGTTTTTGTTTTTCACGCAAAGACTCTCGCTGCTTTTCGCCGCTTACGTTTACGCGCTCGATAAACAATTAAACCAAAAGGAGAATCACAATGGCGGAAGACACAGGCAAAAAAACGAACGGCGATGCGCCGGACTTTCATTTCGAGACGCTCGCAATTCACGGCGGGCAAGAACCCGACGCGGCGACCAACGCGCGCGCCGTTCCGATTTATCAAACCACTTCCTACACGTTCAACGACGCGGAACATGCCGCACGCCTCTTCGCACTTGAAGAGTTCGGCAATATCTACACGCGCATTATGAACCCGACGACGGATGTTTTGGAGAAGCGCATCGCCGCGCTCGAAGGCGGAATCGCCGCGCTCGCACTCGCGTCCGGCCAAGCCGCCGAAACGCTGGCGATTCTCACGCTCGCCAAAGCGGGCGACGAAATCGTTTCGACTACTTCGCTCTACGGCGGCACGTACAATCTTTTTCATTACACTCTGCCGAAGCTAGGCATCAACGTGCGCTTTGTTGACGGCGCGGACTACGACGGATTGCGCCAAGCGATCAACGACAAAACGAAGGCCGTCTATTCCGAAACTCTCGGCAATCCGAAGCTCGACATTATAGACATCGCGCGCCTCGCAGAAATCGCGCACGAAAACAAATTGCCGCTCATCATTGACAACACTTCGGCCTCGCCCGCGCTGTGCCGCCCGATTGAACACGGCGCGGACATAGTTATTAATTCCGCGACGAAATTTATCGGTGGGCACGGTACGTCAATCGGCGGCGTGCTCGTTGATTCCGGCAAGTTCGATTGGAAAGCGTCCGGCAGGTTCGAGGATTTAACTGCGCCCGATCCTTCGTATCACGGAGTTAGTTATACGGAAGCTTTCGGGCCACTCGCGTTCATTATCAAAGCGCGCGTGGTGGGTTTGCGCGACACGGGCGCGAGTCTTTCGCCGTTCAATTCGTTTCTCATCCTTCAAGGCGCGGAGACTTTGCATTTGCGTATGCAGCGGCATTCGGAAAACGCGCTCGAAGTCGCAAAGTTTCTGCAAAATCATGCGCAAATCGAGTGGGTCAATTATCCGGGACTCGAAACGAGCGAGTATCACACGCTGGCGCAAAAATATTTCCCTACAGGCGCGGGCGCGCTGCTTACTTTCGGCATACGCGGCAGCGTCGAAGCGGGACGCGAATTTATCAACGCGCTCAAACTCTTTAGCCTCGTCGCTAATATCGGCGACGCCAAATCGCTTGTCATTCACCCGGCATCAACCACGCATCAGCAATTGACCGAAGAAGAACAACGAAGCGCAGGCGTGACGCCGGATTTAATACGCTTGTCCGTCGGCATTGAAAACGTCAAAGACATTATCGCAGACCTCGATCAAGCACTCGCAAGGCGCAGCACGAATGCGACGGAGCCAAGCGGCAATCTGACGAATGAACCGCAGAAAGCCGCCGCCGGAGCGGGCGGAGTTTAAGCTGTGAGTGCGTTCCTCGAACCAACGTTTGAAGGCGATTATACATTTGCCGCCGACGAGCCATTTCAATTGGCTGTCGGCGGCGAACTATCATTCGTGACGCTTCGCTACACGCTTTACGGCAAGCTCAACGAACAGCGCGATAACGCCGTGCTTGCGTGTCATGCGTTGTCCGGTTCGGCGCGCGTCGCGGAGTGGTGGACGCAGATGTTCGGCGCAGATTCGGCGTTCGATACGTCGCGCTTTTGCATCATCGGCGTGAACGCTATCGGTTCTTGCTATGGTTCGACGGGGCCTGCGACGATCAATCCGCATACAAAAAAAACTTACGGCGCGGGCTTTCCGCTCGTTACCGTCAGCGACATGGTGCGCGCGCAATCACGCTTGCTCGATCATCTCGGCATCGAACGTCTTTACGCAGTCGTCGGCGGCTCTATCGGTGGAATGCAGGCGTTGCAGTGGGTGATTGATTTCCCGGAAAGAGTTGAGCGTTGCATTGCGATTGGCGCAACGCATCTTTCGGCGATGGGACTCGCGCTTAATCATCTGCAACGGCAGGCGATTCGTAATGACGCGGCATGGCAGGGTGGTAATTACACGCCGGATGATCCGCCCGTCAAAGGCCTCGCGCTCGCGCGTGCGCTGGCAATGTGCTCTTATAAATCTGCGGAGCTTTTCACGGAGCGGTATCATCGCCGTCCCAATGTTCGCACAGATGAAGACCCGCACCGCGCGATGAACGAGCGTTTCGACATCGCCGGTTATCTAGATTATCAAGGCGAAAGCTTTACCACACGCTTCGACGCAAATTCATATCTCGTGTTATCGAAAGCAATGGACACATTTGATCCGGCGCGCGGGTTTGATTCCGAAGCAATTGCTTTGCGGCGCATCACGGCGCGCGTGCTGCTCGTCGGTATCTCAACGGATTGGTTGTTTCCGGCGGCGGATGTGCGCGCTCTCTGTGAACGTATGCGTGCGGCAGATGTAGACGTGCGTTACAGTGAACTTGTTTCATCGCACGGCCACGACGCTTTTCTCGCTGACGCAGCATTGCTCGCGCCGCTTGTGCGCCGAATGTTCGATGAGCATGATAATGCACGCGACGCGAGGGCGAAGCCCGCTGCTAATTGAAATTCAAATTTTATCATCAACAGGGAAGGGCATTTATGGCTGACAATAATAATCGAGTTCCGCAAGCTTTGCCGCGCGATTTGTTGCGCGATCAAGTGGCAATCATCACAGGCGCGTCGCGCGGGGTGGGGCGCGCCGCTGCCCTTCGCTTCGCCGAAGCAGGAGCGCACGTCGTCATCAATTATTTGCACAGCGAAGAGGCCGCCGAAGAAGTCGCACGCCTCGCACGCGAACATCAGGTCGAAGCTTTAACTGTGCGCGCAGATGTCTCAAAGGTAGATGAAAGCGCGGCGCTCGTTGACGCTGCCGTCGAGCGGTTTGGACGCGTCGATGCTCTAGTTGCGAATGCCGGAATCTGGGAAGGCGCGCCCGTCGAAGAAATGACGGAAACACTCTGGGATCGCGTGATTGATGCGAACTTGAAAGGCACTTGGGCTGTGTGCCACGCCGCCGTGCCCGCGATGAAGAAAGCAGAGCGCGGCGCAATCGTTATCGTCAGTTCAACGGCGGGGCAACGCGGCGAAGCTGGCTACTCAAACTACGCTGCATCGAAAGGCGGTCAGATCAGTTTTACCAAAGCGCTCGCGTCTGAACTCGCGCCGCACATACGCGTCAACAGCGTCGCGCCCGGCTGGGTTGACACGGACATGAACACAGAAGCCTTCGTTGATAAACAATACGAGCAAAGCGTCATCAACGCCATTCCCTTGCGCCGCATCGCCACCGCCGACGACGTCGCGCTCTCAATCGTCTTCCTCGCTTCCGATTGGTCGCGCCACATCACAGGCGAAATCCTAAACCTCAACGGCGGCTCTGTGCTGTGCGGATAGCTGTCTAAATACCGTTAGACAGCCAACTTATTTCTGACCTACTAAATGGCTAAGCTATGAAAATTAAAACCGACTCCCAGAGATTGTTGAGCCACCGTGCTGGAAAGTATCTCCTGTGGATTTCTCCGAATTTCTCCGTCAGCTTCCAAATCTCGCGCCGAGTAATTCTACTTTGTGTCTGGAAGAAGTAGATGTTCCCGATATTGAATCTTATTTGCGGAAGCGACCGGCTATCTACGAAAACGAAACCAATCAAGGCTTTTTGAAGATGCGCCCAAAGATTTTCTATATGCCGATTACGGAAGAGAACCTTCAAGGTTTCGCCGCCCTTTCAGAAAGATACGCTGAGCCGGAGGTATGCAGCCATTTGCGAGTTTATCGGAATGGCAAAATCATCCTGTCTTGGCATGACTTGCCCTCTGACCCATTTTACGTGGCAAGCGAAATTGATGAGGTTGCTCTAAGAAAGTTCTGTGGCGCTCTCGGATGCGAATATGTGATGGACGCGGAGGCTGTCTAACAACGGCATGCACCCGACCGCGAATAGCGCAGCTTTCATCCGTCAGCTCGAATGCTTGTTTCGTTGGATGCGCGGCGGGTGATGCCGAGCGTTATACTCTTCTAGCAACGTATGAAATACCTGACTCCTGTGTTTGCCAATATGATTTGGAGAGAGAGTTTCTAAACAATTTAGCAAGAGGAGATTTTATACAGTATGGAATGGCTGGCTGACCCGCAGATTTGGATTGCGTTTTTAACTTTAACGCTTTTGGAACTCGTTCTCGGTATTGACAACATCGTTTTTATCTCGATTTTGGCAGGCAAATTGCCGCCCGAACAACAATCAAAAGCGCGTTATATCGGATTGGCATTGGCGCTTGTGATGCGCGTGATTTTGCTTTTTTCTTTGACGTGGGTTATCGGTTTGACCGCGCCTCTATTTACCGTTTTTGGACAGGAAATATCGGGACGAGATTTGGTTTTGCTCATCGGCGGTCTGTTTTTACTGGCGAAAAGCACGCACGAAATTCACGGCTCGCTCGAAGGCGAAGAAGGTCATAAGTCCACGAAAATTTATCCGTCGTTTGGCGGCGTTCTCGTCCAAATTGCGCTTCTCGACATTGTTTTCTCGCTTGATTCGGTGATTACGGCGGTTGGAATGGTTGATAATCTCTGGATTATGATTGCGGCGGTGGTCGTTTCTATCGGTTTTATGATGGCTTTTGCGGGCAGCATCGGCGCGTTTGTCCAAAAACATCCGACTATCAAGATGCTTGCCTTGTCGTTCTTGATTCTAATCGGCGTAACGCTGATTGCCGAAGGTTTAGACCAGCACATCCCGAAAGGTTACATCTATTTTGCGATGGCGTTTTCAGTTCTCGTCGAAATTTTGAATCTGCGCCTTCGCAAAGTGAAAACTGAGCCGGTGCGTCTGCATAACGCTTACGACGACAAAGACGAAGTCAAAGCCTAGCAGACGGAATGATTTGTTTGCCAATAAATTCAAGCTAGAAAAGAATAAAGCGGGCTTTAGATGGCTTTATCTAGCAAACGCCCTAAGCGTTGAAATTGCTTCTCCTAGTTTTTGGTTTTTTTCCAATCAAGAACTCTTGAAAATAACGGCGAGCATAACAAGTCGCTGGAAGGGACGGCGAATTAGCGTGCTTATCATCGCTAGACTTGCGTGTGTTCCACGTTGCGTGCGCCGCCCCTCATCTCCAGCGTTAGATTGCACATGGTTAATCGTAGCAGAATAACTGAATACCCTTGCCCGTATTGCGGCTATAATCATCTGCTGGCACGTCTCTTATTAATCTCCGCCTTTATTATTGAAAGCTATTCGCTCAACGCATCTTAATCCCAGCGTTATCTATTCTTAACTATTATCAAAGATAACTTTTTGCAATCAAAAGTTCCGCGTTGAGAATTGCTGCGCCTGCCGCGCCTCGAATCGTGTTGTGGCTGAGGGCGACGAAGCGGTAATCGAGCACTTGATCCGGCTGGATGCGTCCGATGGTAATGCTCATGCCGCCTCCTGCGTCGCGGTCAAGGCGCGGTTGCGGGCGGTCAATCTCGTCGCGCACGATGATCGGTTGCGATGGCGCGGAATGAAGACGCAATTCTTGCGGCAATGATGTCCAAGAAGCGAAGGCTTCGCGCACGTCTTCGATGGCAGCTTTTTGCGAAAGCCTGACGCGCACCGCCGCCGTGTGGCCTTCGAGGACATTGACGCGGTGGCACTGCGCGCTGATCGGAAACGAAGCCGCTTCGATGCGCCGCTCTTTGACCTGCCCTAATATCTTCAATGTCTCGCGCTCGATTTTTTCTTCTTCACTATTAATGTACGGCACGATGTTGTCTGTGATGTCCATTGCCGAAACGCCCGGATAGCCCGCGCCGGAAAGCGCCTGCAATGTCGTGACTACAATAGCTTCGATACCAAAGCGCGCGTTGAGCGGCGCAAGCGCCATCGCCAGCATGATCGTCGAGCAGTTCGGATTGGCGACGATGACACCGGCTTTGCGATCAGTGGATTCCTGCTTTGCACCGAGTATGGATAGATGCTCGTGGTTGACTTCCGGGATCAGCAAAGGCACGTCTTCGTCCATACGAAAGGCCGCCGAATTGCTGATAACCGGATAGCCCGCGTGTGCGAAGCTCGCTTCTGTTTCGCGCGCAATGTCGCCGGGCAAACTTGAAAAAACGAAATCGCAATCGAGCGGCGGACGCGGCGCTTCAACGACAATCTTTCTCACACTCGCAGGCATCTCGCCCGGCAAACGCCACGCACACGCTTCCGCATAAGCTTTACCTTGTGAGCGATCCGACGCGGCGAGCGCCGTTATCTCGAACTGCGGATGGTTTTCCAGTAATTGAATGAAACGCTGCCCGACTGTGCCCGTCGCGCCCAAGATTCCGACGCGATATTTCTTATCCATAACTTTAATATTCTACAAACCTTTCAAGGCTTCTTTCATGCGGCGCACGCCTTCAGTAAGCGCAAGGTTATCAGCGCAGAAAGAGACGCGCAAATAATTTTCGCATTCCGTGCCGAACGCCGCGCCCGGAACGGTGATGACGCACGCTTCGAGCATCGCTTCGGCAACCTGCATCGAAGTGCCGTATGCGCTCGTATCAATCATTGTATAAAAAGCTCCATCGGGCGCAACGGCGCGCAAGTTCAATTCGTGTTTAATAAGCGAGAGCAAGTGTTCGCGCCGTTCGCGGAATGTTTCGCGCATCGCTTCGCGCGCACCAATCGCTTCATGCGTCCATGCAGCGAGCGCGGCTTTCTGCGAAACAGTCGAAGCGCACGTCGTCACGTAACCGTGCAGCACCAGCGCGCTATTGATAACCGCTTCATCACCGCAGAGCCAGCCGACGCGCCAGCCCGTCATGCTCATCGATTTCGAGAGGCCGCTAATCACCAGCGTCTTTTCGTAAAAACTTGAAAGCGACGACGGACGCTCCGGCGTATAGTAAAGCTCACGGTAAATTTCATCGCTAATAACATACGGCGAATTGTTTGCGCGTAAGATTTCCGTCATCGCCGTTAGATCGTCCGTCGAGAGCGTGCGTCCCGTTGGGTTCGACGGGCTGATACAGACGACAAGCTTTGTGCGAGGGCTTAGCTTGCGCCGGAAATCCTCCGCGTCGAATCGGAAATCGTTTGTTGCGGGCAGCTTGTAAAAAACAGGCACGCCGCCCGCCATTCGCACGATAGTTGGATACGCGACGAAACCCGGATCGGGAAGCAACACTTCGTCGCCTTCGTCCACAATGGTCAGCAGCGCCAGATACAAAGCTTCCTGCGAGCCTGCTGTGATGATGACGCGCTCCGGCTTGCCTGCAAGATACGCATAATCCGTTGCCACACGTTCGCGCAAAGCGGGAAGCCCTGCGTGCGTCGTGTAGCCGTTCTGTTCTTCTGTGACAATGCGCGCGGCGTGGCGGCGAATCACGTCGGGCGTCGGCAGATCGGGTTCTCCCAAACCTAGATTGATACTGTTCGGGCGCGCGCGGTCAAACAATTGCCGGATCGGACTTTTCTTGATGCCGCGCAAACGCGCCGCCGTTTGGAATTCATCGCTCAACGTAAGTAATCCTCCAACTGCACGGCGCGGTTCGTCCGCTCGTCTCGATACTTCACGATCACAGGAGCATACAACGAAAGATTCCACGCGCGTCCCTGTTTTGATTCGACGGCGCGTGTGCCGGGCACGACGACTGCGCCCGCCGGAATCTCAAGCGGCGCGTTTTCCGTGCGACGATAAATTTCCCCGCGCACAAGATCATAAACGGGCGTCGCGCCGGTCAGGATCGTACCGGGCGCAACGACCGCCGCTTCACGAACAATCGTACCTTCATAAACGCCGCAGTTGCCGCCGACGAGCACATCGTCTTCGATTATCACGGGCACAGCACCGACGGGTTCGAGCACGCCGCCGATTTGCGCCGCCGCAGACAAGTGTACCCGCTTGCCGATTTGCGCGCACGAACCGACGAGCGCGTGACTGTCAATCATCGTGCCAACATCAACATAAGCGCCGACGTTGACATACATCGGCGGCATACACACAACGCCGCTCGCAACATAAACGCCGTCGCGTATGCTTGATCCGCCGGGCACAACGCGCACGTTGTCCGAAAGCGTTGTGGCGCGCACGGGATATGTGTCCTTGTCGAAGAAACGCAAAGAGTTTCCCGCCGACATGTCTACGAGCGCGCCCATGCGAAAGCCAATCAGTATGCCGCGCTTGACCCACGAATGAACGCGCCACACATTGCCCGCGTCACGTTCAGCAGCGCGCACTTCGCCCAGATTAAGCGCCGTTTTAAGTTTATCGAACAACTCACGATCCGCACGAGTCCATGAATACGCATCGCCGTTGATGTTGCTGCTACTGCGTTCATCCAGCGCGATGATTTCTTCACGCAGCGACATGCGACGCATCCTTTACGAGTTCGAGTTCAACGAGCAGTTCGCGTAAGCGTGCGCGTGTTTTGTCTTCGACTTTGACAAGCGGTAAACGAAAATTTTCTTCGATTTGATTCATCAATGCCAGCGCCGCTTTGACGGGGGCGGGATTGGATTCAATAAAGTTTGCTTCCATCAGCGGAAGCAAACGATAATGCAATTTGCGCGCTCGCTCCAAATCTCCTGTGAGCGCGAAATTTACTAACTGCGACATAAGTTCCGGCGCTTCATTCGAGACGACGGAAACGACGCCGTCCGCGCCCAAGGCGATGAGCGGAAACGTCACTGCATCGTCGCCCGACAATACACGAAAGTTCAAAGGACGTTCACGCATAATCGCCATGATCTGCGCCATATCGCCCGACGCTTCTTTGATCGCAACAACGTTCTCCACGTCGCGTGCAAGCCTGAGCGTCGTTTGCGCCGTGATGTTCGACGCGGTTCTGCCCGGCACGTTGTAGAGCACGACGGGCAAGGGACTCACGGCTTCGGCGATGGGGCGAAAATGCGCGTAAAGACCCGCCTGCGTCGGCTTGTTGTAATAAGGTGCGACGACGAGTACAGCGTCTGCGCCAAGATTCTGTGCGGCGATTGAATAAGCGATGGCGTCGGCAGTCGAATTGCTGCCCGTTCCGGCGATGACGTGTGCGCGCCCGCGTGCCGCTTCGATGGTGAGTTTGATGACGCGACGGTCTTCCGCTTCAGTCAGCGTCGCAGATTCGCCGGTCGTGCCGCATGGCACAAGCAGGCGCACGCCGTTTGTAATCTGTCTTTCAACGAAGGCGGTGAAACGCGCTTCGTCAATCGCGCCGCTTGCAGTAAAAGGTGTCACGAGCGCCGTCGCGCAACCACGCAGCCAATCAATTTTCATCGTCATAAGCCGTTCATCCTTTCAACAAGAATTTCATCGAGCGCCTCTGAAAATTCATAGACACCGCTTCGTTTGGCAATCCATCCGGCGGCGAGCAATGCGCCTGTGGCAAAACCTTCGCGTGAGCGCGCCGTGTGCGTCAGCGTTATTTGATCGGCGTGAGAGTCAAAGCCGACGACGTGCGTGCCCGGAATGTAACCGGCGCGCAAACTTGTGATCGGCACATTCAGGTCAAAATAGTTTTCGCCGAGAACATCTTTGAGTTTAAGCGCTGTTCCCGAAGGCGCATCTTTTTTGCGCGCGTGATGTGATTCTTCGATAAACGGCGCGTAAGCTTCGACGTTATTGAAAAGTTCGGCGGCGCGCCGGACGATTCTGTAAAAAAGATTAACGCCGACGGAGAAATTTGCGCCATAGATGAGCGCGCCGTCGTGTTGCTCGACGAAATCGCACACAACTTTTTCGTCGGCATTCCATCCGGTCGTGCCGATGACGAGCGGAACGTTAGCGCGCATACACGCTTTTGTATGCGTGAGCACAGCGCTCGCCACAGAAAAATCTATCGCTGCGTCAACGCCGCGCAAACGTTCCGCGATGGTTTCTGCGTCACGCGGCGCAATCGTCTCGCCAGTTGAATCTACAATTGAGCGCGAGCAAAGCCTGAATGCGATTTCGTGTTTCTGCTCATGCGCGCGTGCTTCGACAATCCGATTCATCGCGCCGTAACCAAGCAAAGCGAGTTTCACTGTCGTGCTCCTTTCATCGCCAGAGCATTGTGGCCGCGCTGCTTACGCGTATGTTTTACCGGGCGCTGCCTGCGTTTGCGTTGCTTCGTCTCGAACGCGAGCGAGAAGCATTCGGACAAGGCGCATGTAAAGATCAATGGCATCTGTGATTTCACGTTTGCCGATGCGCTCATGCGTTGTGTGCGCGTTGAGAATCGAGCCGGGGCCGAGCAGAAGCGGCGCGCCCCAGTCGGTCAAATGTGGGATGTCCGTCGTAAAGCGCACAACTTCGTGCGGAAAATTTTCGACGGCAAGCATTCGCACGGGTTCGGCTATCGAAAGATATTCAACGTCGGCGCGTTTAGCGATTGTGCGCTCTAAAATTTCTTTGACGAGAATCGAATCGGTGACGAGCCGTATATGCAAATCCGCTTCGGCGTGCGCAGGAATAATGTTAGAGCGCGTGCCGCCGCCGATGACGCCGATGTTGCAGGTCGTTTCGCCAAAAAAATCATCGCGCGGCCAATTGACTGCGCGTATATCTTTAAGCACGTCAAGTAGCTTTTCGATGGCCGATTCGCCTTGTTCCGGGTACGCGGAATGCGCTGCGCGGCCGGCTGTTGTCAGACGCAGCCGCACAGAACCTTTCGAGCCAATCGCAAGTTTGTTTTCCGTCGGCTCGCCGTTAATCAAAAAGCGGCATTCGCGTGCCAGCGCGTGCATGTTGGCGGCGCGTGCTCCGGCGCTGTTTGTTTCTTCTTCGACGGTGAAGAGAAGCCCTATCTCCGTGATGCCGGAGGCGCGCAATTGTTCGGCGGCGTTGATCTGTGCGGCGATGATGCCTTTGGTGTCACACGCGCCGCGCCCGTAAATATGCTCGGCGTCTTCGCTCGAAGGAATGTGCGGCGGCACTGTGTCGAGGTGTGTTGAGAGCACGACGCGCGGCGCGGCATTCGTCGTGGCGATGATGTTGGCGCGCCCGTTTTCAATCTCTTGACGCTCGACGCGATAGCCGAGGCTTGCAAGATAGTTTGCGAGAAAGCGCCCAACTTCCCCTTCGTCGCCACTGATCGAAGGAATGTCTATTAGTTGGCGTGTGAGTTCAAAAGGATTCATGTGCTTCTTCATTTCAGCTATGCGCCGCTTGAACGCCATTCTCTTTCACTTCTTCGGCTTCACGCTCAAACAGGGCTTCATGCAGACGCCTGACGGCTTCGCGTGCGTGCGCCTCGTCAACGACGAAAGTTAAATTGATGCTGGATGCGCCCTGCGAAATAAGTGCGATGTTAATGTCGCCGACGGCGCTGAAAACGCGTGCGGCGATGCCCGGCGTAGTGCGCAAACCTTCGCCGACGACGCAAACGACTGCGTGCTTCGATTCGATCTCAATTGTGCCGAGTTCCTCTAAATCTTTGAGCGCGGAAGAAAGTGTCTGCCCGTTTTCGACAGATAAGGAAACGCTTACCTCCGAGGTTGTGACGACATCGACGACGAGCTTATGACGGTTAAAAATTTCGAACAGCGAATACAGAAAACCGTATGCGCCGAGCATCCGCGCAGAGGTAATTTGCACAAGCGTGATGCCTGTCTTATGCGCGATGGCTTTAACTGTGCGTGGCGATGCTTCGGCTTCGGCGCAAACAATTGTGCCTGTCTCTTCCGGCGCGTGTGAGTTGCAGATGCGGACGGGAATCGAAGTGTCTACTGCCGGTTGAATTGTTTTCGGATGCAGCACTTTCGCGCCGAAGTAAGCGAGTTCCGCCGCTTCTCTGTATGACATGCGGTGAACGGTGCGTGCATTTGAAACGACGCGCGGATCGGCGGTTAGGATGCCCGCAACGTCCGTCCAGATTTGGATTTCGCGCGCGTTCATGGCCGCGCCGACGAGCGCCGCCGTGTAATCCGAGCCGCCGCGTCCGAGCGTTGTCGTCGAGCCATCTTTTGACGCGGCGATGAAGCCGCCGAGCACAGGAATGTGAGCTGTTTCGATGAGCGGTGAAAGTTCTTTGCGCGTCTGGCGATTAGTTTCGTTGGTCAGCGGCGTGGCGCGCGTATGCGCGTTGTCTGTGACGATACAGCGGCGTGCGTCAACGTAGCGTGCGGGCAATTCGCGTTCGCGTAAAACTTCCGCAAGCAAAGTGGCGCTAAGGCGTTCGCCATAGGAGACGATGACATCCTGCAAAAAAGGAAGCGGCATTAATTGTGCGGCGATGTTGCGCAGCAAATCTGTTAGTTCGAGGCGCGCCCGCTCGATTGCTTCAGAGATTGTGCGGCGCGTTTGCTCTGCTGGGAGCAGTTGTTCGGCGACGTGTATATGTCTGGCAAAATGCTCTTCGAGAACAGTCAGCGCAGCCACGTCGTTCCCGTCGCTTGCACGCCGCACGCTCTCGATCAGCGCATCGGTCACGCGACTCATCGCGGAGACGACGATGATTGGATGACTCGCTCGTTGCGCGTGAACAATGAGCGCGACACGCTCGAAGGCCGCCGCGTCTTCGAGTGACGTGCCGCCGAATTTCATAACTGCCGGACGATAGTTCATTATCTGTAACACCGCTTGAAGAAAAAAATAATTGCCTTGCGCGGAAGTGAAACCCGATTCACGGGCAAAGCAAAAAGGTTGGTCATGAATGCACACGACCAACCTTTTCTGAAGATTGCTTAAAACAGGAACGCGGACGAAACAAACGTGCTTCCCGTTTAGCTGTGTCGTAGCTCTTCACCGACAATTATTGCCTGTGACAGTCCTGCGGATTTAGCCGCAGCGACCAACTCGCCGCGCGCCGTGAAGGATGGCGCGAAAAAGCGAATTTCGGCGACCCACCCCTTTCAACGCACGTGCTTAAAACCCTTCACTCGCTCACGTTCATGCGATTACTTCTGGAGGCCGCGCCTCTACTTTGATGTTTTCAAAAGATCATTTCAACGGAAAAGCAAACTTAACGGCTTCCCGAAAAGTTGTCAAGCCGAAGCGCCGAACTACCGCAAATGTCTGCCTGTAGATAGCTGCAAGCGATGAATTGAATGAGAAAACCCGGAGTGAAAACAGTTTGCAGTGTTCTCACTCCGGGCAGTAGATGAAAGGTTGATGCTGATTTGCCAGCGGATCAAGCGCCATGCCGATTGGCCGTTAATCTTAAAGGTGATGGGTGTCGTTCGCGGCACGTCCAGCGAGAAAGCAGGAGCGGCATAAGACGGGGCGTCCCTGCGACGGGTAAAAGGGAACAGTCGTTTGTTGCCCGCACCGCGCGCACTGCACGGAAACTTCGATGCGCTGGCGAACACCGGAAGCTTGCGCGGCGGTAATGGCTGCGAGTCGCTCGTTCTTGGCCTGTTTGCAGGGCTTGCAACGCTTCGGCTCATTCCTTAATTGCTTGTCGTGAAAAAACGCCTGCTCGCCCGCCGTCCAGACAAAATCATTTCCGCAGTCGGAGCACTTCAGCGTGCGATCTGCAAACTCTTGTTCTAATTGTTTCCACTCATCGTTTAATTCGCTGACCTGTGTATGTGACATAACGCGATACCTCCCGCCTGATTTGGCTTAAACCATGTCTGATCATTTCGATGAGGAAACCACCTCTTGATTATTACATTGGGTGAACTTAAAGAGCTGTGGGCAGCTAGCTAATAAAAAGTAAACGTTTGGCGTTGAGTCTGGATTCAAATTCCGCGCGCAAGGCGTTTAATACAACTACTCGTTTTTGCTGTGTGAAACGAATTGCTGTTCAGGTCGAATTCACTTTATGTGCAGCGGGTTCGTGGAGTGCTCATGTTCAGCGAGCGCTAACCGGCTGCTTTAGCTGCAAAATTATAACTTTCACAAAACCGTGTCAAGCGATTGTCGCTACATGTGCAGCGTCTTGACACGCCACCATCACGCGTGCCAGCATCCGCGCACAATTATTACTAATGAACAAAGAGAGTTTCGCGCAGATGAAAATTCTTGTGATCGGCAACGGCGGGCGCGAACATTCGCTTGTACGCACGCTCCGGCGCACGAACACTATCGGGCGTGCATTGCAAATCTTTTGCGCGCCCGGCAACGACGGCATCGCTTTAGACGCACAGTGCGTTCCTGTGAGCGCTACGGATGTGCCCGCGCTTCTTCGATTTGCCGCCGAAACAGAAATCGATTTGACGATTGTCGGGGGGGAAGCGGCGCTCGCCGCAGGCGTCGTCAATACATTTGAACAGCATGGCCTGCTTATCGCAGGGCCACGCAAAGCGGCGGCACGCCTTGAATCGAGCAAGGCCTTCGCCAAAGATTTTATGACGCGCCACAATGTTCCGACCGCGCGCTATCGCCTCGCCGATTCAGTGGAACAGGCGCGAAAGATTTTACGCAGTGGCGAGTTCGGCGCAGACGATGCTCCGGTGGTTATCAAAGCAGACGGACTCGCGGCCGGCAAAGGCGTAACGGTTGCGCGCTCGCGCGGGGAAGCGGAACAGGCTGCGCTTGAACTGCTGACAACTTCTGTGGGTTCATCGCCTGCCGTATCACCGTGCATCGTCATCGAAGAAGCTCTCGTAGGGCGCGAAGCTTCGTTGCTCGTCTTTGCCGATGGACTCGATTATCGCTTGATGCCCGCCGCGCGCGATCACAAACGCGTCGGCGAAAACGACACAGGGCCAAACACGGGCGGCATGGGCGCGATTACCGCGCGCGATATTCTTGATGAAGAAACGCTGGCGCACATCGCACGAACAATTGTTGAACCGACGCTGGCGGGCGCACAGGCCGAAGGTTTTTTGTTTCGCGGCGTGCTCTTTGTCGGGCTAATGCTGACAAACGAAGGCGCGCGCGTGCTCGAATACAACGTGCGTTTCGGCGACCCGGAAGCGCAGGCGATCCTTGTGCGTCTGCAATCGAATCTGGTTGATATCTTTGAAGCGCTGGCGCGCGGGAAGTTAAGGGAAACTTCGATTAACTGGAGCGACGAAGCGAGCGCCGTCGTGGTATTGACTTCGCGCGGTTACCCTGTGAAGCCGGAAACAGGAGCGCGCATCGAAGGCTTGGAAGAAGCCGCGCAGTTGCCCGACGTTGAAATCTTACACGCAGGGACAGTTCGTGCGAACGATGGCGCGTGGCTCACGGCAGGCGGGCGCGTGATAAACGTTGCCGCGCGTGCAGACACGCTTGAAAGTGCGCTTGAACGTTGCTACGCAGCGATTGATAAAATCCACTGGGACGGAATGCACTTCCGGCGCGACATCGGAAGATTCGCTAAATAAGAAGCACGTTCTTCTTTTGGAGTGACTAAACTTCACTGACAATGGTTAGTGATATGAAACGAATATCGCCGTCGCCCGCGTTGTGGAATTGCTGTGGGGACTTTGATTCATCTGCGTAGTTTAGGATCAATATCTCTGTGTCTTTCCTGACTCTCAATCCTGCGCCAAATCTATGGGTGAGCTTTTATGTTCTATTCGATTTTAGACAAAATTCCGTGTTGTGTGGCTAATCGGAGCAACGCGGCGACGGCAGCGACGTTTGTTTTCGCCGCCCAAGCGTCACGGCGTTCGCCAAACACGAAGAGCCATTAGTATTCCGCCCCTACCTGATAAATGCCGCTCGCCCCCATCAAGCGTGCAATTTCCTGCATCGTCTCGCGCGCATAAAATGAAACATGATGGCCGGATTGAGGCGCTAAGTATTCCCACCGCTGCGTTGTTTGACCGGGCACGTATCGCCCGGTTGTGACATACATAAAGGCGTTGCCCTTCGCCAGAATCTCACCGATGACGGCTAATTCTTCGCGCGGCTTGATGAAATGCTCGAATACTTCAGTCGCAATTAGCAGATTGTATGGCCCGTTTTCGACGACTGCTTGCCAATCTTTATATACTTTCGGTTGCGCATACGCAGGCGTCCAATATGGATCAAAGCCTGCCGCATTCCAACCAAAACGATGCGCCAGAAAGCTCACCAGAAAACCTGTGCCGCAACCAAAGTCAAGCGCTTTGAAATTGGCATCTATGCCCGGCAGAACTCGCGCGGCAACTAATTGATGTAAACGGCTGGCGATGCAAAATTGTCGCCACGCCGCGCCGGTATCCAGGTCAATATCCGGGCTGTAATTCGCAAGGTCTATCAAGCCCTGCACCGTCAAAGAATCCAGATGATGTGATTGCAGAAGACAGCACTTTGTGCATTCAAGATAATCGCCCTGCAAACCTGCGACAAGCGGAAGCGAAAACTTATACACCGCGTGCTCGCCGCATAATTTACACTGCGTCACTTGTTCAGTTGCCATCTCCAACTCGTTTGAACCATCGCGTTCAGTTCTTTTCAACAACCCGTAGCATTCAACTTACCTCTATCCTCGCAGACATTGGTAGTGACCATTCATCGCTCCAGTATATGCCGTGCTCAAAATCAGGATTTTTATAGATTTTGACGCTGGTGAATCCCGCCCTTTTGAATTCTTCGAGTAATGACCTCTCGGAAAACACGCGCATCTCAAGCGTCGAACCGGGGCCGCCATGAAACACTAAGTTCTCAAAGATTTGAACCCTGCCGCTTTGGGTGATGTTCCTTAAAGCATAATGTCCATCAGATTCAATCAACTGATAATCATGTAGTTCGGGAAAATGCTCTGTAGTTTTCTCTTCCTTTGAATAAGGAACGCTAAAAATCAATACTCCATTCGGTTTAAGCAATCTGCGAGCATTTTGAAAGGCAATTGAAGCTGGCGGGGGAATGTGCTCGAACACTTCCGATGAAATAATAAAGTCTAATGATCCTTCGAGAGCCGGATCAATGGATGTAATGTCCAATCTGGGTTCCTGATGATAAAACGTGTTCTTGTAATTAAATTTAGAGGTCAATACCGAAGCATAACCATCCCAATCACTCATACCTATTCCGCTTATATCCGGCCTGACGGGAAAATCGGCGAGGGCTAAACTTTTACCGAACAATTCAACGGAAAGTAGATGTATGACAGATCGCCACCGCACCGTTGATCCGCAATTATCACAAGAGGCTACTTCCCGATTAAGTTCAGATGCTTGAGCCGCACAAGATTGCCCACAAATATTACAGCGAAAAAAAAGGCAACCCGGTTGAGGCGCGCATCTCTCTCTTTCATCCGGCGCAGCTTGATATTGTATTGTAAGTTTCCCTATTCTCATTATCATCGAACCAACGTTGGTTACACAAATAACGTTAGGTGTAGAAAAAGCTGTTCTAACTCTTTAGAACGACTTTGAGGGTTCTCAAAGTAAAGTCATCAAGGAAGAAGTAAAGAGGATGATACCAATGATGGCATCATCCTCCTATTAATTCCGGTTACTCTAGCGAGCGGCAGTTCAATTACATCCAACAGTGTTCGTATGAGCTGTAAGGGTAACAAGCGTATTTGCCGACGTAAGCGGTAATCCACCTGAGACATCTTGTAGGTAGAATATTGTTCCATCAGTTATCCACTTGCCAGTAGTTTCACTACCTGTTGGCGGATTTGGCGAACTACTGAAAAGTGTGCCGTCGGGTGCATTTACGTGTACTTCAACGGCTGTAGCGGTTCCACCGAACGTCCAATTGAGAGTAGCTATGCCGAGTCCCGTGCCATCACATACCTGAATTGGATTTGGATTAGCGGTGATTGATCCGGTACGACCTCCACATCCCATAGTGGTTACTCCAGCGGTGACGGTAGCAAGAGTGTTCGCAGAGGTCAGAGGTAGTCCACCTGAGACGTCTTGTAGGTAAAACACTGTTCCGTTAGTTACCCACTTGTTAGTCGTTTGAAGGATCAGTTGCCCCGACGGTGATTGCTTCTGCGACCCGCGCTGGTGAGTAATTGCTGGCATTGTCATTGCTATTGCCAGCAGCAATGCTATAGGTCACGCCGCTTGCAATTGAGTTTCTGATTGCCGTATCAAGAGGATCATAGGCACCGCCGCCGAGACTCATGTTAGCCACTGCGGGGCTGGCATGGTATGCCGTCACCCAATCGACGCCGCCGATAACGCTTGAAAATGAGCCATTACCACCGCAATCAAGCACGCGCACAGCATAAATTCTCGCGCTTTTGGCAACACCGTAAGTGCTTCCACCAATCGTACCGGCAACGTGCGTACCGTGCCCAAAGCAGTCGTTACCATTCTGCCCATCGCCCACAAAGTCTGCGGCGATGGAAGCACGGCCACCAAAATCTTGGTGAGTAGGCCGGATACCCGAATCAATGACATAGACATTCACGCCTGCACCAGTGCTGTTGTAGTTGTAGGAACCATCGAGCGGCAGATTCCGTTGGTCAATGCGGTCAAGTCCGGTTGGAGGGCTGTACTGTGTGGCGACAATCGAAACTTCTGCGTCCTCTTGCACATATTCGACTCGCGGGTCTTGGCTGAGAGCAACGGCTGCCGCTTCCGGCAACCGAAGCGCGAAGCCTTTGAGTGCATGTTCATAGACATGCTTAATTTTACCACCGTGAATGCGAGCCAACTCTTTAGCGACGGTGGCTATATCATCCTGTGCGATGCTGTCTTTCAGCACAACGACGTATTGGTTGAGAATCGCTTTTTCGCTTCTGCGGAACTTCGCTTGCGACGCACGGCCTTGGCCTTGAGCGAGTATTGGCGAAAGCGTCAGAACGCTTAAGATGAGCGTGATGAATAACGCTGAAACTCTTTTCATTTTATTCCTCCTGCGAGAAGACTATCCGTTAATAGATAAGGTCATCCGAGCAGATGAACCTTGTAAGGTTGAGCCTCCACCGCAGTGTGCGCTAAGATGCAGGTCATGTCAGCCATGCAGTCTTTGACGCTTCAAGCGGCAGAGAGTGTGTTGCTTCAAAAGAAAGCCCTGCTGCTGTTTACCAGACAGCAACAGGGCTTCTTCATTCTTCGGATGCAAAATTGAAGCAGTTCAACTTCATCGCAATTGCGTACACTTCTGCCGGAGAAACAAAATATTTCTCGGCATAAATTGAAGCATAGCGAAGATGATGAGGAGGCTGCATCACGTTATTAGTTGTTAAAGTTGTTGATGGAAACTATTGATGCGCTGGGAGCCGCTAACTTGTGAAGTTGAGGCAGTTCCTAAGCACTAACAAATCGCAATTGAGACAGCGCAAATAATAATCCTTAGCAGTTGTGGGTGTCAATAGCAAAATTTCTTGCTAACAGAATATAATCTCTTATGAAGAATAGATTGACGGGAATTGGCTAATGCCGGAGTAGATGAATCAAAAACATGCGAGCGTCAAACCTTGCCAAGCCTTAACCTCAGCGCGCTCAAGGACGATTTCGCTTAACCGGCTACCAAACTTTTGTCTGGTCAGATTTAGATGCTATGCTCTTTTCCGGCTCTGGCAGGGCACGCGCGACTCCTGTTATACTCTCCACTTGAGACGCGCCCTTGAGTGCAACCGTGCGCAATGTTTCAACGTACAACACAGATGCGGGCGGCTCTCGCGTGCATGGTAAAAGCAACGTTCGCGCTTTTCAGTTTGAACGGCTGGAGGAAAAGATAGATGGGACTCTGGAATAGAATGAAGCGCTCTGTGCGCGCTCTCTTTGGCGGCATCATCGAAAAAACGGAAGACCCCGAACTCATCCTTCAGCAGACCATACGCGACATGCGCGACCGTGTGCCGGAACTCAACAACTCCGTCGCGCAGGTGATGTCCACCGAAAAACTACTCGCCAAAAGCAAGGAGCGGCTCGAAGGACAAGTCGTTGATCTTGATTCGAAAATCAAAGCTGCTGTCAAACTGGAGCGCGACGACATCGCTACCGCTTACATCGGCCAGCTTCAACAAGCACAACTCGATCTGCAAAAAACCTCGCAGCAACTCGAACAAGCGACCAACGCATCCAAGCAGGCGCTTAAGGCGCGCGATAATTACATGCTGCAAATGCAGAAGCGTAGCGCCGAAGCGATGCAGCTTATTAGTCAATCGAAGCAGGCGAAGTTGCAGGAACAACTCGCGCAGACGATGGAGACATTCAACGTCGGCGACGATTCTTCGACCTTCAGCGAGATGCGCGACAAGATTGATCGCCGCTCGGCAACCGCCGAAGCCAAGATGCAACTCGGCACATCAAACGTTGATACGCAGATGCAGGAGATCGAACGCGAAGCTTCTAATATGCAATTGCAGGACAAACTCCTTGAGTACAAACGCGACATGGGACTTTTGCCAGCCTCGACAAGCGGCGATCAGCGTTCTGGCATGGCGCTTCCGGCGAGCAGCGAAACAAGCGACGAAAATCGCGCTCTGCTGAAAGAGTAAGAATTGTACACTCGCTGCTGCGCTTCAGTAATTAACGAACGTCGCACTAGAGCATTAAAAGCGTTACCGATTGAATTGTCTTTGTTTGAAAGTTTATGGTCATGGCTGATTTACCCAAGCTTGATTTACAGTATTTGAAGGAAGCGCTCAAGGAACCCGTCAACTTCTGGGGCATGGCAGGCTTCGCCGTCGCCGCCGCTTACACGCAATCCGTGATTCCGCTCGGCGCGGCGCTCGCCGCCGAAGGCTTGTACCTCGCCACTGTACCTGCGACAACGCTTTACCGCCGCCTTGTAGACAGCCGCCGCAAATCTCACGCACGCGCGCTCCGCGACAAACAGCGCGACAAACTGATTGACAGCTTCGACCCGCGCGAAAAAGAGGCAGTGCTTTATCTGAAGTGGCTGAAGAAACAGATTTACGATAACTACCAGAAGTTCACAGGCTCCAGCGATGTTCCCTCCAACATACAGAGTTTAGACCAGCGCTGGGAAGATTTCGTAGACCTTTTAGATGTCTACCGTCGCCGCAAAAATCATTTGCGCTCAATCAATCGTTTGGCTGTGCAGAATCAATTGACGCAGGCCGAGCGCGCTGTCGAATCCGCGACGGACGACCGCGCCAAACGCGTGCAGCAGGCCAACGTCGAAATACTCAAACGCCGCATCGCTGCCTTCAACGATCTCGAACGCTCCGTCAAACTCGTCGAAGGCCAACTGCAATCCATCGAAAACTTCTTCGGCCTCGTCAACGATCAAGTCGTCACCTTGCCGACGCCCGAACGTGTTTCCGCTCTGGACTTTGAGCAGTTGAGCGATTCAATTCAGATGACCAAACAGATGCTCGAGGAAACTTCCGACATCACCGGCACGCTCGAGATGCACAATCGTGAGCTAGGCAATTACGATTTGCTCACATCCAACCCGACATCAACGAAATAAGACGATAAGAAATTAGAGATGCAGCAGATAGAAGGAGCGCGATGAATCCAATTTTCGATTCGCCGCGCTGCTTCTGTTTGCTTTGTGTCGATTGCTGCCCGTGAGTTAAGCGCTGATCGTTTCCTCACCGCGCAGAATTTGCTCAAGCGCCGCTTCGTCGAGTCTGTACGTCTCGTTGCAGAAATGGCAGTTCATCACTGCGCCTTTATCTTCACGCAGCATCGCTGCAATTTCATTACGGTCAATCGAAGAAATGAGCGACACGGCGCGTTCATGCGAACACGAACAAACAAACTCGATTGGCCTTTCATCCAAGATTTCAAATTCTATCGCGCCGAGCGCCGTGCGCAGCAAATCAATTGGACGCGCGCCTTCGCTGATTAATTTCGTGACCTGCGGCGCGCGGCTCACGCTTTCCTCAATCGCCGCGATTGTTTTTTCATCTGCGCCCGGCATCATCTGAATCATCAGGCCGCCCGCCGCCGCGACATACGCCGCGCCGTTCGCTTCGTTTGCGCGCAGCAGCACGCCGAGCATCACGGCTGACGGAATCTGTTCCGACTTCGTTAAATAATAAGCGAAGTCTTCCGCAATCTCGCCGGAGATCAAAGGTACAGAGCCGCGATATGGTTCGCGGTAAAGCCCCATGTCATAACCGGATTCGCGCGTCACATAAAACATGCCCGCGCCGACGACGCCGCGCACATCCAACTTGCCTTTCTCATTAAGCGGCGCTTCCGCCTGCGGATTACGCACGTAACCGCGCACTTGCCCATTCGCGTTCGCCTCCGCTGTGATGCTACCGACGGGGCCGTCGCCTGTAATCTGCACGGTCAAGCGATCAAGTTCTTTCAAACTCGATCCGAGCAGCAGCGTTCCTGTCAAAGTGCGTCCCAATGCTGCGCCAACCGTCGGCGACGCTTCGTGCCTGCGCACGGCTTCGGCCACAAGGTTCGTCGTGACCCCCGCCATGCAACGGACTTCGCCGCCCGCCGCCGTGCCACGCACCAATAAATCAACAAGCCTTTCCTGTTTCTCAGCCAACGTCTTTTCCTCTTCGTTTAATTTAACTTTTACGACCACTTACTTTGATGCACATTCAAAGCGATATTCACCCGCGCAATTCTGCATTTTGTGTTACGCCGGAGCGAGTCGGTTGGATGTCCCGGAAAAGGCGCGTGTTCGCTTGTTCGTGTATAATTAAAGGTATCTTTTAGCTTCCGTAAAACCCTGTGTGCGCCCTTCTAAATTGTTAATGTGTATTATCAACTTATCCACTCCATTGCACTGAAGAAAAAGAAACACACAATATATAGCGTTAGCCTATTGACAGCCGCAAGCGGCGCGTGTATAGTGCGGTTCGCTTGGGACGGGTAACTGAAAACGAAGCGGCGGGCACTCAATTGTGCTGCGAACGCAGGGATTTTTGTCGCCTAAAACAAGCCGACCGCAATACCCGATCACACTAAAACTAACGATACGCCGTGTCCTGATTAAAGGGCATCGCGCGACACTTCTTTTGACCTCTAATTGGTATCACGCCCCGCGCATTTTGCAGGCACGGGAAAGGTAAAGACAGATGAGCACAGTAATCGAGCCGAAAAAAACTCAAGGCAGCGCGTCCGCTCCGGCCACATCCCTTTCGACGAACACGCGCCGGAATGAAGCGCCGCCGCCCGGCCTCAATGCCCGACGGGTTATCAGCAAGCGTTATTCTCTGAAGGACGCGCAGGGACGCCCGATTGAGGAATGGCCGGATATTGTGCGGCGCGTCGTCGGCCATGTCAGCCGCGCCGAAACCGATCCACAGCAACGCGACCAATTTTACGCGGCCATGACCGATGTCATGCTCAAACGCGAGTTTGTGCCGAATACGCCGTGCCTCGTCAATGCGGGCAAGCCGAACGGACAGCTTGCCGCCTGCTTTGTGCTCGACGTGCCGGATTCGATTGCAGGAATTATGAAGACAGCGACGGATGCCGCGATTATTCACCAGACGGGCGGCGGCACGGGATTTACTTTTGAGAAACTGCGTCCCGCAGGCGCGATGGTGCGCTCGACTTATGGCGTCGCCAGCGGCCCTGTGTCGTTTATGAACATCTTTAATACGACGACCGACACGGTCAAGCAGGGCGGCGTGCGGCGCGGCGCAAACATGGGCATCATGTCCGTTACCCACCCGGACTTACTGATTTTCATTCATGCGAAAAACGATCAGCACTCTCTCACGAACTTTAATATCTCCGTCACTGTCACAGATAAATTTCTAGAAGCGGCGAATCGCGGCGAGTGGTTTCAATTGGAGTTTGACAATCAGCCCTGGACTGATCCCATTCATGATCCGCTATCGGGCAGTGATTATGCCGTGTATCGTCGCGCAGACAATTCAACTGTTACGTTCCGTGATAAGGCAGCGTTTGATAAAGAAGATTTCTCGACGCTGACGCGCATTGATCCGCCGCGTCCCGGAATGGTTTACGCCCCGGACATCTGGAATCGCATCGTTGCCAGCGCGCACCGCTACGCAGAGCCGGGCGTGATTTTCATTGACGAAATCAATCGCCATAATCACATGACAAAGTCTATGGGGCCGATCTACGCGACTAATCCATGCGCAGAGCAGGCGCTTCATTTCAACAACAGCTGCAACTTGGGTTCGATTGATCTAGACAAGTTTTACGATGCGGAAACGCGCATTGATTGGGAACGCCTGCGTGAGGCGGTGCATCTGTGCGTGCATTTCTTAGACAACGTGATTGACACTTGCGCGTGGCCTTTGCCGGAAATTGACAACGTCGTGAAGCGCACGCGTCCCGTCGGGTTAGGCATTATGGGCTTTGCCGATTTATGTCTTCGCCACAAAATATCCTACGGCTCGACGACCTCGATTGATTTGATGGACGAAGCAATGTCCTTTATCCGCAAAGAAGCCTGGACGGAGAGCCTGCGTCTCGGCGCGTCGAAGGGCACGTTCCCGGAACTCGAGCCGAACAAGGATTCTTACGCGGACTTTATTTATAACGAACTCGGCATCTCGCCGGATGTGCCGCTCACGCCGCGCAATTACGAAGTGACGACGATTGCGCCGACGGGCACGATCTCTTTGGTCGCAGAAACTTCGTCGGGCGTCGAGCCGAATTTTTCATGGGCTTACGTGCGTGAAGATACGCTCGGTAAACGCACGTATGTGCATACGCTCGCCGCCGAAGCGCTCGGCATGGAAGTCGATCAAACGGATCAAGATTCGATTGACCGCGCGGCGGCTCACGTCGTCGAACACGAAAATGAGTTGCCCGATTATTTTATTTCCGCGATGTCGATCAGCGCGCACCAGCACGTTCATGTGTTGGCCGCCGCGCAGCGCCATGTTGATAACGGTGTCTCGAAGACTTGCAACGGCGCGGCGGACGATACGCTTGAATCTGTGGACGAACTTTATCGTCTCGCACGTCAACTAGGCTGCAAGGCTGTTAGTTACTACCGCGACGGCTCGCGCGATTCGCAAGTGCTGACTTCGATGAAGGCGGAAGAAAAGGGCGAGACTGCGTGCAACCCGGAGGCAGCCGACGTGCCTTTGGTCGAGACGCCGGAAGCCATCGCAGCGCAAACTGATTCATCCAGCATCGCCATTGCTGCTCCGACTGCGGCGACGATCAGTGCGCAACGCATCGAACGCCCGCGCGAATTACGTGGCGCGACGTGGCAGATACCCTTCGATGGGCAAAATCTGTATGTGACGGTCAATCACGACGGCAAGATTGTTGAGGAAGTATTTGCGACGGGGCCGATTTCGGGCGGCGTCGGCCTTCTCGCGTCGAAGATGCTGCGCGGCGGGTTTGACGCAGCGGAAGTTGCGCACAGCTTGAACAAAGTGACGGGCACGCACTCTGTCTGGTTCAATGAGCGCCTGTTAACTTCGCCGGAGCAGGCCGTCGCCGAGTGCGTCATGCTGACGAGCCGTAGACTTGCGGGCGAGCCTGATTCGGCGCGCGCCGCTGCGGGCACGATTGATAAATCACAGGCTGCTGCAACAGCTAATGGGGCGACTAATTCAGGCGTCGGTAAAATGAATAATTTGATTACGGCGTGCCCGGAGTGTCGCGGTCAATTGGAGCACGCGAGCGGCTGCGATTTTTGCAGAGACTGCGGCTACTCTAAATGCAAATAGCCGACAACAACTTGAAACCGAGTGCATAAGTTGAGCGCTATTTGCCTAAACAACAGGCAGGCGCTAAAATTTAAGACATGATCGTTCGCCCGCATCACACACGAGATCGCTGATGCGGGCGAATTATTGTTTGCGCGCTGGAAAATAGTTTCGGAAATTGCGTTTCGCTCATCTTTAATATCGCTCGCAAAGTCGCGCACCGCTGTGTTCATCTGATGTCCTTACCGCAGCCTTCAACAGTTCCCACTACGGAAACAGTTTCGCCAATTCGCCGAAGCGCTTTTGCGGCTTTGCGCCACCGCGACTTTCGCCTTTTGTGGATGGGGCAATTTGTTTCCATCGCAGGCTCGCAGATGCAACTGCTGGCGATCAATTGGCATGTTTATCTTTTGACAAAATCGGCGTTCGCGCTCGGCCTCGTCGGTTTGGTGCGCGTTGTGCCGATTATTTTGTGTTCGCTTGTGGGCGGCGTGGTGGCAGATGCGGTTGATCGCAGGCGTTTGATTGTGGCGACGCAATCGGCCATGCTTTTGAGTGCAGGGCTGCTTGCCATTATTACTGCTTCGGGATTGCAAAGCGTGTGGCCGATTTATGTGTTAACGGCGATTTCTTCGGCGGCTGTGGCATTTGATAATCCGGCGCGGCAGGCGTTGTTGCCTGCGCTTGTTCCGGCAGAAGATTTCCCGAACGCGGTGAGTCTCGGCCTCGTCGCGTTTCAGGTGGCGACGGTAATCGGGCCTGCGCTCGCAGGACTCTTGCTCGGAGCGTATAGCCCGGCGATTATTTACGCCGCCAATGCCGTTTCGTTTCTCGCTGTGATCGCCGCCGTGCTGTTGATGCGCGCGGGCGTGCGCGCTGCCCGCACGGAAGCGGAAACATCGAAGATAAGTTTTGCTGCTTTGCGCGAGGGATTGCGGTTTGTGTGGCGCACGCCGATTATCGTCGAAACGATGATGCTGGATTTCGTCGCCACATTCTTTGCGTCGGCGACGGCGCTGCTGCCGATTTTTGCGGCGGAGATTCTGCATGTCGGCGCGAGAGGTTTAGGAATTCTTGCGGCGTCACCGGCGGCGGGCGCAGTCATCGCTGGGCTTCTGATGGCGCGCTTCGGATCGCTGCGTAAACCGGGCGCGGTGATAATCGGTTCGATTGCGGTTTACGGCGCGGCGACGGTGTTGTTCGGGTTCTCGAAAATCTTTTGGCTATCCTTTGTGATGCTGGCGATAACGGGCGCAGCGGATACCGTTAGCACTGTACTCAGGCAAACTATTCGGCAGCTTGTCACGCCCGATAATTTGCGTGGGCGTATGACCTCCGTCAACATGATGTTTTTTATGGGCGGCCCGCAACTAGGCGAACTCGAAGCGGGCACAGTCGCCGCACTTTTTGGCGCGCAGCTTTCCGTCATTACGGGCGGACTCGGTTGCCTCTTAGCGGTTGCGCTCGCCATGCTCGGAGCAAAGCATTTGTTGACTTACACAGGCGCGGAGAAAAGGATCGCGGCACAATAAAACGTTTCGCGTGTGTTTGCCCAAATCTTTGTTCAATCTCGCTTCTCATCTTGTAAAGCAAACTTGCGAGTATCTTTTTCTTGCGCGTAACGCGACGCAGCGTGTACTATCCGTTGCCAACAGCGTTTGAAAATTGTTCATCGAAGAAAAATTTAATGTCCAACAAATGTATTGAGCGCCCGGAGTTGAAAGCGCCCGTCCTGAACTTGATTGGAAAAGTTTCAAAGTCGCATACCAAAGGCGCTTTTACGATGCCGCTGACGGATGTGTTTGTGGCTTTTGGATTAACACTCGATGAAGGGGAGTGGAACAAGTTGCGTGCGCGCGGAGACGTGAGCTTTGCGCCGCAGGACGAAGCGGCGGGTCATTTTTCCAACGAAGGCGAGCGGCAGGAAATAGAAACGGGCGAAGGCTTAACGCTTGTCGTCCCTTCGGAACTTGCGGGCGAATATACAACGGCGTCCGATGCTTTGACTCTGGCGTTTGCGGAAGGCCGTGCGCTACGCGGGTGCAAGCGCGTGTTCGTGCTGATTTGCGAGGATGTGGTTAAGGTCGAGGCCAGCGAGCACCGCTTGTTAATAGATTTGCCGGGCGATAAATACGATCTTTGTTTCGAGTTTTAACGCTCCGGCGCATATTGTTCGTAAATTCTACTCCGGTTGAAAGGTGTATTGGATGAGCGAGCGTCGCCGCGAAGAGCGCGTGCCATTATTGCTGGAGGTCAGATGGGAAAGCCTTTCCGGGAGACACGCTTCGGCGCGCATCAGCGATATTAGTTTGAGTGGGTGCTATGTGGAAGCGCTCGCACAGGTAACAATTGGCGAAAAAGTGTTGCTTGAAGTTCATACGCCGACGGGTCGCTGGCTACCTTTGCGTGGCGAAGTTATGTACCAGCATCCGAATATGGGATTCGGTTTGCGATTCAACGAAATGGGCGAGCTTGAGCAAAAAATGCTGGCGCAAATCGTCGAGTACGCGCGCGAAGATACAACGCCGTAAAATGAAAATGGCATTTGCGGGTCTGTCTTTTGCAGGAACTTGTAAGAGGTTTTTAATAGCTAACTGTGGAGTTTGATAGATGATATTGCGGGAGACAAATATTGATTCAGCGTTGATGATTAACTGCATCGCGCCGCCGAAAAGGGTCTTGCGCTCTTTAAAGACAGCGCGCTCGGATGATGGCGATAACGATGCTGACGCTGGCCTCGAAGAAACGTTTAAGAAGGAACGCGATTATCTACGCGGGCGTTTGCGTGATGAATTGCGGCGCGAGCCGACCGAAGCAGAATTGGATGAATGGCTACAGCAGCACACAGAAGGTTACTGAGCAGAACCGCGCGCTCTTTTACGCTTCAATAATTCAGTTTAGATAACGAACGACGCGCCGGATCACAGAGATTCACGGCGCGTTGTTTTTGTTGATTTACAATCTATTAAAGCTACGGCGTCAGCGTGTCGTTCCCTGCAACAACGATCTGATTGTCAACGTCACGAACTCCACGAACGGTTCTCACCATTCTCTCCGCGCGGTTCTTCAAATCTTTAGTGCTTACCGTGCCTGTTATCGTCGCTGTTCCGCCTGAAACTGTGGCGGTAATATTCGATGTTGAAAGGTCTGAAGCATCGGTAAGCTTTTTGCTGACGTTTGCCTGCACCGTCGCATCATCAGTCGCCGTGCTCGCCGACGAGCTTCTTTGCGCTGCCGGAGCGGACGGATTCGCTGGCGGAACAAAGAGCGGTTGCGCCGGAGCCGGAGCAGCAGCCGGAGCTTGAATAATAACGGGCGGCTGTTGTTGCGGCGCGGGCTGCTGAATAATGGTCGTCGGTGGCGGCGCAGTCGGTGCTGTCGTCGCTGCCGTAGTAGTGGTTGTGGTTGTCGTGCTGTTGGCATTGGCGTTCTCGGTTTGATTGCTTCTCAAAAAGAGAAAGGCGAGTGTCGCCAACGCAAGCGCGCCGATCACGAGTGCGGCTACCGTGCCGGTTGACATACCTGTTCGCTCAGGTGTGTAAGATGTTTCTGATTGCACTACCTCGCGCCGGGAAGTCGGCGTCTCTACTACAACGCGACTTTTCTTTTGCTGCTCTTCATCGTATGACATTTAAGTTTTCTCCTGATTAAGTAACAAAGGGTGTCTTCTAAGTTTTGCGAGGAATGAAAGACGCGGGCAATGCTCAAGTGTTGAAGCCGCAGAGAAGAAAATCGCTTCGCTTTCTGCGGCTTCCATGTCGCGTATGTTAGTAGCGCCGACGTGTGTAGTGGCGGCTCTTTTTTGTGTAGATGTATGAACTGCCCGCGCCTGCTGCTGCGCCGATCAGTCCGCCTTTTTTGCCGCCGACGGCTGCGCCGAGACCCGCGCCCGCGGTCGTGCCGCCCGCGACGGTGGCGATTCTGCGGTTGCGTTGTTTGAAATGACCACGCGCCGCTTTTCTGTTCACGGCGTAAACAGTGCCTGCGCCCGCGCCGACGGCCGCGCCTTTACCACCGCCGATAATCGCGCCCGCAGCGGTTCCGCCGCCGATGATCGCCGCCGTGCGCGCCTTACGACCGAAGCGCGAACGCCTGCGCCGATCCTGCGCAGAAGCCGATGGCATAATGGTCGTCAACAGTATCGCAAGGCACAAAAGTGATAAAACAATCTTCTTCATAAATTTTCCTCCGTTATGTAGTTCGCCTCGCATTTGAGGCTTTTAAGGAGAGCCGCGGTCATTATACACCGCTATTCAACAAATATTCAGCAAATCGTATTCCGCAGCAGTCTTGATGAAAGAAACAAGCCGCGATAAAGCATTTTACAAAGGATTGCGTTGCTTATCGTCTATACATGCCAGACGGTTTTTCCTATGAGATCAGAATAAAGCGTATTAAATCCGTGCTTGCGGTTCGCGCTGCGAAGTCAAATTGAAGTCATTCGGCTACCGAGACATTTTGCGCGAAGCTCTAACGCAATTATGTTCCTGGCTCGCCTGATTTGATTTCTACGTCTTTGCTCTCGCATAATTCGACGTATGACGACCGCGATTATTCATCATCCGATTTTCAGGGAACACGAAACAGGCGAGCAGCACCCGGAATGCCCGGAGCGTTACACGCTCGTCATGAAAGCGTTGCGGCGCGACGAAGAATTGTGGCCGAAGCTGCTTGAGCTTGAAGCGATCAAAGCCGCGCGCGGGCACGTACTCGCCTGCCACACGCCGCAGCATTATAAGCGCATTGAGCGCATGGTCAGCGAAGGCGGCGGGCATCTGGATGCAGACACAGTGGTTTCTTTACGATCCTTTGACGCGGCGCTGCACGCGGCGGGCGCAGCATGTCTGGCCGTCGATACATTAATGCGTGGCGAAGCGCAGAACGCTTTTGCTGCGGTGCGTCCGCCGGGACACCACGCGACGGCAGAGAATGCAATGGGCTTTTGTCTTTTCAACAATGTGGCGATTGCCGCGCGCTATGCGCAGAACGAGTATAAAGAGATCGAGCGCGTCGCCATCGTTGATTGGGATGTGCATCACGGCAATGGCACGCAGGGGATTTTTTACGACGATCCGAGCGTGTTCTTTTTTTCGATGCACCAATATCCATGGTATCCCGGAACAGGTTCGCGCGGCGAAACGGGGCGCGGCAGAGGTTCGGGCGCGACGCTGAACGTGCCTGTGCGTGCGGAGACGAGCGCCGCCGAGCAAACGCGTATGTTCGAGGCGGCGCTTGAAGAGATCGGCGCAAAGTTTCATCCTGATTTGATTATCATCTCGGCTGGCTTCGACGCGCACGAAGCAGACCCTTTGGGACAATTGAAATTGCAGGACGAAGATTTTGCGCGGATGACCCGTGTGGTTAAAGAGTGGGCGAACAAGGCGTGCGCAGGTCGTCTCGTGTCGTGTCTTGAAGGCGGCTACAATTTGCAAACGCTGCCGTTGACAGTCTGCGCACACATACGCGCGCTTGACCGTTGATGCTGTACACCACAGCGCGCATTGCGATAAACTTCTCGCGTCAAATAAGAATGCGCGGCGGCGTCTAATGTCAGCGCACTCGATCCAACACAAAAACGCGTTGCGGACAAACACGCCTGATAAAGATTTAGCGGCAAAGCTCAAGCGAATGCCTGTATTGATTAAGAATACTTGATTAAGAATATTAGAAACGCCCGCGCGTTCTGCTTTCAAAGGGAGAATAAAAGATGCCAGATCGTGAAATTACTTGTGCCGAATGCGGCACGCCGTTTCCGTTTACAGAGCGCGAGCAGGAGTATTACACGGAGCGCAATTTGAGCGAGCCGAAGCGCTGCAAGGCCTGCCGCGACGCCAGACGCTCAAACTTTGGCGGCCCCGGAGGACAAAGAAATGCCGGTGGTGGTGGCGCGGATCGCCCGCGTTTTGAGATTACCTGCGATCAATGCGGCAAAACCGACAGCGTGCCGTTCAAGCCTTCGGCGGGCAGACCCGTGCTCTGCGGCGAGTGCTTTGCCGCGAGCCGTGCCTGAACGATAAGCATTCTTCATCTGATCGAAACTCAAAGCCCGCCGCTTTCGTACATCCTTAAACGAACGGCGGGCTTAACACTGTACGCCACACAACGCGCATCTTAGGCGAAGCTTTCGGCCCCGCTCCTTATTCTATGCGGACTTTTTTTATTTCAGCACGTGCTTTCAACGCGCTCTTGAAGTCGAGGACTCATTATGGATGATAATCCGCAAACGGCGAATAAGCGCTACCCTGCTTTGAACGGCGTGCGTCGCTGGTTACAGCGCGTCATGCCGCGCGTTGCGATTGCTGCGGTCATCTTACTCGCCGCGCGGCTCATCCTGCGCAACACTTTCCTCTTCGGTGAGAATACGCTTGGCTCATTGCTTGAGCTAATCAGTTCGTTCCTAATCTTCATCACCGTCGTTTATTACGGCTTCAAAGCGTTTCGCTATGCGAAGCAGCGTTTGCTGTGGCGTGTGCGCAGGCGCCTTGCGATTACTTACTTATTCGTCGGGTTGACGCCGATTGTGTTGCTCGTGTTGTTGGGAATTATTTCGGCAATGCTCGGTGCGGGGCAAGCTTTGTCGCGCATCGTCGCAGTTGAAACGAAGGCCAGCGAACACCAAACTTTGGCGAGCGCGCACGCCGTGTATGATGCACTCAATCGTTTGCCGGACACCAATGATCGCGCGATTCAGGCATGGCTTGACGAACGCACCGCGCAACTGCAAACGACTCTGCCGGGAGCGCGCATCGCTTTGTGGCGTGGCGCTAATGGTGCGATTGATCCGGCATCCGTCGGGCACAACTCTACGGCGCAATTTGTGAGCGCCCCCGACGCGGAAGAAACGCGCGGCATTGGCGAAGAGGCTATGCAAAACAATGCGCCGCTTCCGGCGTGGCTGCAAACTCGCGCGGAGTGGAGCGGTCTCACAGTAGTTCCGCCGGTTGCCAGCACATTCGGCCTTTACAATATTCCGGCAGTACGCGCGCTTGTGCGTGGCAAAGTGAATGATCGCGCCGCCGCGCTGCTCGTCACAGTGCCCGTCAGCCGCGCCTTTGTCAGGCAACTTCGTGACAGCACAGGCTTGGATTTGCGCCCTGTATTCGCACGTCCGGGAGAGTTGGATTCAAAAAATCGAAATCGTCAAATCAAGATCACAACGAACGGCGGAAACACAGCGCACGACAAAAACGGCCTGCGTATTTCACTCGGTTCGGATAATGAGCAGAGTCCAAAAAGAAATTCCAACACAGACCGGTTCGGTGATTCGATTCCAAATACCGCCAACTATGTAGCAGTGTTGTCGGCTACTTCATGGACGGACGGCGTGGATAAACAATTCATCGCGTATGCCTTCGCAATCTCGCCTGCAATCGTTCGCGAACAGTTCTGGGCGGGCGGCGGTTTCGGCTCTGTCCTGCGCTGGTTGCTCATCACGCTCGCTGTTTTCTTTCTCGTTCTGGAACTGTTTGCGGTGCTCACCGCCGTGTGGATGACGCACGCCGTGACGGGCACTGTGCATAAACTTTACCGCGCGACCGGATTCATCAAACGCGGCGATTTTTCGCATCGCGTTCAGGTGCGTTCCCGCGATCAACTCGGCGAACTCGCCGTCGCGTTCAACGACATGTCTGCGAACATCGAAACTTTGTTGCAGCAACGCGTCGCGCACGAAAGGCTCGAACGCGAAGTAGAGATCGCTGCGGAAGTGCAGGCGCAACTTTTTCCGCGAAGCGCGCCGCGCCTTGTGAATGCGTTGATTGCGGGCGAGTGTCGCGCCGCGCGTGGTGTCGCGGGCGATTATTACGATTACATAGAGATTGCGCCGGGACTAATTGCCGTGGCGCTCGGTGACGTGTCCGGCAAAGGCATTTCGGCATCGCTCGTGATGTCGAATTTGCAGGCGGCCTTGCGCGCGCAGACGACGATCATGGCCGAGCGTATGCGTATTGTCGAACGCGCCGTCGCCGCGACTGCCGCCGCTTCAGGCGCTGCTCGCCGCACATTGCTTGCGGATGTTGTCGGAGACGTTGACGATCAAAACACGGTTGCGGCAATCGTCTCAAGCGTCAACGAACAACTTTGCCAGAGCACCGATTCCAATCGTTTCGCGACGCTCTTTTTTGCGTTCTACGACGATGAAACACGGCGTGTGCGTTATACCAATGCGGGACACAATGAACCGATTGTAGTACGCGCCGACGGGTCTGTCGAACGTTTGACGACGGGCGGAATGATGGTCGGCGCGTTCGACTTTGCGCGCTATGAGGAAGCGCCGCTCATACTTGCGACGGGCGATGTGCTACTCGTTTTCTCCGATGGGATCAGCGAAGCGCAAAACGCTGACGGCGAAGAATACGGTGAAAATCGTCTTGTTCAATTCGCCGCCGCGCACAACAATTTGTCAGCCGATGAGATGCGGCGCGCAATTTTTGAAGAGATAGATAAATGGTCTAATGATGCGGAGCGCGGTGACGATCAAACGTTGATGATTCTGAAAAGCAAAAATTAACTACGCGGTGATGATCGTCGCGCGCGCTCCCGTCAATTCGGAGAAATCTTTAGTGTAAACGGTTTCAACTTTGCGCAGGCGTGTAATAATCTCGACAAGTTCTGCGGTGGAAACGAAATTATCTTCCGTGTGCGCGATTGCCCATGTGCGTATGTGCAGCGCGGTTTGCAAAAGCTCCTCGACGCGGCGCAGATATTGAGCTTTGGATTCAACGCGCGCACCATGTCCTGCGCCATTTTGCGAGTCAGCCCGATCCCGCAACTCGCCCGCTTCGCGTATCCAATCCTCGCGCCACGCGCTCGCTGCCTGACTGTTTTCTACGCAAAGATTCTGCGCGCGCGGCAGCCGCAGAAAAAGCAAGTCCGAGTTGTGCTGTTCGGCAATAAAGGCGCGCGCCTCACGTTGCGTGCTTGAGCATGGTTGCGAATTGTTTGAAGCTGCGGGCGCAGTATGCCGATCCGACAAGCGGCGAAAAACTTTTGAAAGCGGCTGGCGTAACACACGCGTCTCTTCATCGAATGAGCGTGCGTAGTCGCCGACCATCATACCTAATAAGAGCGCGTGTGCCTGCGCTGATTCTGTCGAAAGCTGTCTGGCGCGAATACGAATGTTGTCGAACCACCAAGCGTCTGTTTCGTTGAACCACTGGCGCAAATTTTCATTGCGCAATTTATAGCCCGGCACATACGCATCTTCAAGCAGCGTTTCAACATCCATCGCGGGAAGTGGCGCCTCGCCGTGCTGAATTCGTGCCGCCGCTGTGATCGCAGCAGACTGCGATGGATCGCTCGCCGCGACGCGCACGCCCCATCCCTTCAGTGCGTGGCACAAATCTGCTTCGCCCGCCAACGGCACGGCGATTGAACGAAATTTCAAGCGGCGCAGCACGCTTAATTCAAAAGCGAGCCAATTATTCGGCGCATCATGCAATGAGTCTTGATTCGCCAACGAATAAAGTTTCGCAGAAGGCGGATAATTAATATCTTCAGCCGCGATGAAGGCAGGCGAGTTTATCGTGCCGTTAATCTCTTCGCGCGACGCTTGCGCACGTTCTTCATCGTTTAAGTTGAGCGCCAGAAAAGCGCGCACAATTCTCGGATCAAATTCAAGGCCAGCTTCTTCCGCAAGATGCGCGCGTGCTTCATGAATTGTGCGCGCGACACGAAAAGGGCGCGCTTCTGTCAGCGAAGCGTAAGCGTCTGCGACGCGCAGGATGCGCGCCATGAGCGGGATTTGTTGTCTGCGCAGAGCGTCCGGGTAGCCCGTACCGTTCCACGATTCGTGATGCCAGCGCACCAGAAGTTGCGCGGCGCGGTCGGCTCCGGCGCGCGCCGCTTCCTGCTCGCCGATGACCGTATGGCGCGCGAGGTCTTGTCGTTCTTCGGCGGAAAGTGTGCCCGCACGTTTAATATAATCTCGCTCCATCGCTGCTTCGCCGAGGTCGTGCGCGAGCGCCGCAATGCGCAACGAAAAACGATCATACGCGCCTAAAGAAAAGAGATTCGCTAGTTGATCTGCGAGCTTGGCAAGGCGCGTGGCGTGCGGACGAGCGTAAACTTCAAAGTCATCTGTTGCGGCGGCGAGTTGCTCGAAAGTTTCGCGTGCGGTGCGCTCGCTGATCGTCGTGTCTGTGTAGGTTGATGTCATGCTTCGGGTCGAACGATTAAATGAAAATATCAAACTAAAAGCTTTTCGCAAATTCGCGGAATAGAACCGCCGTCGCGCAGTGTCATATTTGTCTAAGCTCGCAAAGTTGTTTTGGGTGAGGCGCGCAAATCATTCAAAAGGCGGCGTGTGTTTTCGTTTTGCGGATCAATGGCGAGCGCGCGCTCCAACTCACCTTCAGCGCGGCGGTGCAATCCTATACTGCGGTAAAACTCTGCAAGCATCACACGATAAGAAACATCTTTTGCGTCCAACTCGACGGCGGCCTTGAGTTCCGCTTCGGCGCGATGGCGCATTTGCGCATTGGTGGCGAGCGCGCGTCCGTAGTGAGCGCGATAACGCGGCTGCCTTGGTTCGAGACGCGCTGCTTCACTGAGACGCGCTGCCGCTAATGCTTGATTGCCCTGCTGTAGCGCCGCCAGCCCTTGTTGGAAATAATGTTCTGCCTGAGACGAAGCGGAAGAATCGTGCGCAGTCGGCGAAGCCTGCGTTGCGTTATTAAACGAAGGCTGTTTGCCCTGCGCCGGATTCGATTCAGTGCTGGGACGCGCGGTCGTGTTTTGATTGGTGTTGCTACCGGCATTATGTTGCATCGGCGGCGTCGCGGACGCGGAAGGCGAAGCAGCGTTACGCGGCGCGAACACCTCTGCGTTGAGTTTGAGGTCGTAAGCGGCGCGCGTGCTTTTGTTACTGAGCGTTTCGTAGGCGTGCCCGATCTGCTTAAAGGCCGCCTCGACGCGCGCGGGCAGCGTTTTGTCGGCATCGCTGTGAAAACGATCCGGGTGAAAGCGACGTGCGTGCGCGTGATAAGCGCGCTTTATTTCAGTTGGCGACGCGCGTTGCCCGATGCCAAGCATTGTGTAATGATTTGTTGCCCGCGCAAGCCGCGCAAACATTTCATTGAGCGCGGCCTGTTCATTTTCTTCCGGCTGCACGACAGGCTGTGCCTTTGCTTCGGCGCTTTTATTCGCTTCTACTATTGAAGCTGCATCAATTGCGGCTGGCGCACCTGGTTTTGCGGCGGCGATGCTAGCTTGCAGCGCGAGAGCTTGTGCGACTTCTTCGGGCGTGAACGCGCGTGGCGGATTCTCGCGGCGCAAACAGCCGCCGCCGACGAGCGTGTAGATAACACGCAAGGCTTCCGACTCTGCGAGTCCACTGAGGGCGATTACCTCGTTGATGCGCGCGTTCACATCGACGCGCGAAAGCACAAAGACTTCTGTCGGCAAGAAGGCTTGTTCGTTTGATGAGGTAGTGATTTCCGTAAAAAGGATTTCGTTGGAATTAGGGAACCGCTTAGCGACAAAGTCTTCCGGCAAGCGGCGCGCCGCTTCCATCATCAATTCGCGCGAATTAATCTTGACGCGCATGTTCTCGACGAGCCGCGCCCGCGCATTGAATTGCCATGTGCCGCTTGTCCAGAGCAGCAGCGGGCGTAAGACTTCTGTGGTTTGCCGTATCAATAGCTTTTCAAGAGCTTCTGCGCTCAATATTCTGGTTTCGACGAGCGCTGCGCCAAGTTTGGCGTCCGGCGCAGCCTCTTCATTGCAGGCGCGCGCCAATTGCTGATCGGTTACTCCGGCACGACGCGCGACTTCAATCAGGCGATGAACGCGCAGATTCGACGCGGCGTAAACAATCTCGCCCAACTCAAAATAGGCAACCACCTTTACACGCTCGCGCTCAAGACGCAGCGCGCCCGATAATCCGGCGGCGGCGATTTCATGTATGAGTTCAACGAGCGGATGCTCGCCTAGTAGACCTTCGTTCATGCAAAGAAAAAGTTTGGAGAAATAATTAGCGCCGCCGTCGCAGATTTTGTGCTGACAGTACCGGCGCAGCACACTCCAACATCATAGCGCACGGGAACGCGATTTGAGAACCATACACTTTTATGCGGGCGCATGTTGACACTTATGCAAATTGCATTACACACTCTTGCCATCAAAACCTGTCAGAAAAACTTTGGCTCCCGCTTGTCTCGTTGTGCCATAAACGTGAGCGCGCATTTTACCGATGAATAAACACCACGCCGACAATTCGATTGCACCCGCAGACGCTTCGCAGTCCGAGTCCCACAAAAATCGCCGCGAAGAGTTCAACGCTTTGACCGCAGAGATCGTTGATCTGTTTTACACGCAGACGTATTCACCAGACAGTATTCAGACTGCATCCGGCGTGTGCAAGGCTTTTTCCGATATTTTGTTACGCCACTGGGAACTATGTTGCATCGTTATTTATTTGCGCGATGATGATGGGCGGCTGCATGAAAGCGCCATCCACACGGACGAGCATCTCGACGAACTGAAAGCGCGTTCAATCGGGATGCTGCTCGCTGCCGCTGTCGAACAGGATAAACGCGAAGTGCAGATATGGATCAACGGGAAAAAGGAATCAACTGATGAAGACCCGGCTTTGCATCGCGCATTGAAAGAAGCAAAGTTATACGCCTGTCTCGCCGTGCCGATTTACGCGCGCGGAGAACTCGTTGGTGCGCTCGCCACCATCACACGTTACCCGGATCGCCTGCGCGCGGCACTGCACGGCGTGCGCTTTATCGCCGCGCCGATTGTAATTGCCATCGGCAATGCGCGACGTGCCACGGCAATGCGCGAGCAACATCAACGCATCGAACATTTGCTGGAAGAATTGCAGGAGCGCACGCACGCGCTTGAAGAGGCCAACCGCGAATTGCAGCGCGTCGCGTATTACCGTTCGCTTTTTCTCGCGCGCATGTCGCATGAACTGCGCACGCCGCTTACTTCTATCCTGGGTTTCACCGAAATCCTGCTCGATCAGGAAAAACTAACAGACACGCAACATCGCTTTTGCGAAAAGATTCAAGGCTCAGGCCAGCAACTGCAAACGAGCCTTGACCAACTCGTTGATCTATCGAGACTCGAAGCCGGACATACGGAACTTTTCGTTCACGAATTTTCGTTGCGCGAGGCATTGCGCGAATCATGCGCGGCGGTCATGCGGCTGGCACAGAAACAGCAAGTTAAAATTGACTGCGCGCCCGCCAACGATCTTCCGCCCATTGTTTCCGACGAAGGCAAACTGCGGCAAGTGCTCTACAACTTCTTCGCGTTTGCGATCAGCCGTAGCCCGGAAGGGGAACGCGTTACAGTGCGCGCCGGAAATCTCGCTGCGCAGGGCGACGCCGCGCCGCGTTTCCAAATTACGATTGAGGATAAAGGCGAACCGCTCGAAGATATGACGAGCCTCTTTGAGCCGATTGACCTAGACGCGCCGAGCGAGCACGCGATGAGCATGAACGAACTAGGGCTTGTGATCGCGCGCCGCTTAATTGATGCGCTTGGCGGACGCGTCTCGCTCGAAAGCACAGCCGCCAGCGGTCTCAAAGTCTTAATCGAACTTCCCAGCACTCCGCCCGAAATCAAGAACACTTGAGAAGAAGCAAAGCGATGAACGCAGCATGATCGGTTAAGAAATATCTTTACCTTCAGCATTCATCCTGCACAATACATTGTTAGACGTTTCCTACCCAATGATAAATATGAAGTTATTTTGATTACGCGCAAAGTTCAAATACCACGCGGCACATATATTATAAAACCAAATTGAGTTTCTCATAGTGGTTATAATCCCGCTTGACATTACACTTAGGTATAAGGTGCAAACTAGAATTGTTGCAGTAGAGAGAAAAAAACAAATGCAAATTGGAGAAGTTGCAACGCAAGCCGGAGTAAAGGCGCAAACCATTCGTTTTTACGAGCGGCGCGGGCTACTGAAAACGCCAGCAAGAACAGCGTCGGGCTACCGCGCTTATCCGGCAATCGTCGTTCAGATTGTTCGTTTTATTAAACAATCGCAAGAACTCGGCTACACGCTCGCCGAAATCAAACAACTTCTCGCTTTGCACGATAAAGACGGCAACGCGGCGCAGGTGCGGGCTTTAGCGACGACTAAAATTGCCAGTCTTAACAACAGCATCGAAAGTTTAGTGCAAATGCGCGACGAACTTGAAGCCATTATTGCTAATTGCCAATGCGGTGATGAAGCGCAACCTGATTGCCCGGCAATTGAGAAACTCGACCATAGGGCTACAAATTCTTGAGAAATACAATTGAAAAGGAGAATCCATGTTGAAAACGGTATTTTGCAAAAGCACAATTTTATGTTTTATTCCGTGTCTCGCGTTGTGTATTTTTCTGGCGGGTTGCACTTATTTCACCGCTCAAAATGACAATCAAAACATCGAGTCCCCACGAAAGAATCAAATTACTATGAACAATGAAGAAACAGTTTTCGCCTGCAATCCTTCGGCACTCGACAAAGAGCAACGGGCGCGTTATGGAGTCGTAACCAAACAGTTAATCGCCACGAAACAAGAAGTGAATGAATTGGCGGACGGCTACGCTTTTCACTTTCCGGCAAATCAGCAAACCATCAAAGATGTCACCGAGTTCATCACTTACGAGCGATTATGTTGCCCGTTCTTAAACTTTGAAATGGCAGTCGAAGGCGAAAATTTATTGCTCCGATTGAAAGGCAAGGAAGGCATTAAGGAATTTATTAAAATGGAGTTCGGTATCTAACACCGGAAATGTCTAACAAGCGATCTGAGGGTGTCGTGTCAAGCTAATTCGCTCGTTCACGCCGTTGCGCTCGCCACCTCTGCGACCAACTTCGATCCTTTCTTCCGCAGGCATTCGACGTATCTCGCCTCATCATACTT
>JAABUS010001540.1_pt1 | contig 49579 bp, 43 predicted proteins | sample 5560161 | NCBI WGS metagenome assembly JAABUS01 (sample SAMN10711885, study PRJNA513376) | rock metagenome | isolation source: Antarctica rocks | place: Antarctica: Victoria Land, Trio Nunatak nord | collected 2016-01-04 | reverse complement strand
CTCGGCTACACGACCTTCAACCGGAATCTGTGGAAGGCGCTGTGAGCGCGGAGGGAGGGAGGGCGGCGAGGTGGCGCGATAGGATTGAGCGCCGTGGAGGAATCTACAGAAGAACCCGGACTTGACCAGCCAAAGTCTCCCGTTCCGTCGGTCGGGATGTACCCCATGGCATGAAACAGGCGATGATCTGTGAAGTGTTCTTCGACAAAATAATGCACGCCTCCTTGACTTGCTTGATATCCTGCCTCCACCAAGCAATCTAATGTTGGAGAACTTCGACAAGACTGTGTGGTCGAATCAATCAGCCACATCTCGTTGTTGATAAAGCTATTAATGTCGTGGTTATCATACATCGGCGCAACATAGAGGGATGTATAACTGCCGATCATGAGACCTGGCCAGTTGACTACTGCATGGCAATGATTAAAGGCAAAGCAGCCACTCTGCGCCGATACTTCCCGCGAGTCTTGTATCGAGATAAGCTGGTGACGAGGAGGATCGCTACGAGCACAACCGATCGACGCGCCGATGAGAAACATGTAGTAGAGCAACAAAAGCGGTTGCCCACTTCACACAGCCTTTACTATTTCCCCAAAATAATGATGGATTGATCGTAACAGTTGGACGTAGGTTTGTCAATAGATTTAGACTGGCATTCGGAGATCAGTCGATGATAGAAAAGGAGTCGTTGATGGCGGCAGATGAGAGAGAAATTCCCGTGTGGCAGGAGGCAGATTCGGCTACCTTCGTGGACAACGGCCGCATCTACACGCCGGATCGCGACACCATCGCGCGCACGTTCGTTGATCTCATCCCCGCACACTGCGACGATGTGTTCTGCGGCGTCGAGATTGGCCACGGTCAGGGCTGGCTGATCGATACCATTTTGGGGCAGTACCCGAATGCGCGGATGATCGGTCTGGACGGCTCGGATGCGATGCGCGACGCCGCCGCCGCGCTGCTCGCGCCGCACACGGGACGATTCGCACTGCGCCCATTCCGGCTGGAAGACGATGCATGGCTGAATGCGATCACCGAGCCGGTGCGCTGCTTCGTCAGTTGCCTCGTCATCCACCACCTCGACGGCACCGGCAAGCGGGCATTGTTCGCGACGCTCTTTCGGCATCTCGAACCGGGCGGCGCGCTCCTGATCGCGGACATCATCGAGCCGACGAGCGCGTGGGGTCGGCGGATGATGTCGCGCGGCTACGACGACGCGGTGCGCCGCCAATCGCTGGCCTTCACTGGCAGCCTCGCCGTCTTCGAGCAGTTCCGGGCCGACCACTGGAACATCTTCGACCACCCCGACCCGGATTTGGACAAACCCTCCACCGTGCCGGAGCAGCTCGGCTGGCTGACGGACGCGGGCTTCACGGGCGTGGACGTTTTCTGGGCAACAGCAGGGCACGCGCTCTTCGGCGGATATAAGGGATAACTGCCCCCTCCCCATCTGTCAGAGAGTGCTCGCCTTCCCCGTGCCCAGGAGAAGGGCGCAATTCTCGTGATGGTGACAACTCATTTCGTAGGGGCGGTGCTCGAACCGCCCTTTTGTGGATTGCCATGGCGGACTTCGGAATACCGAGGCGTCACTGCGGGGCGGGGAGGGCGGTTCGAGCACCGCCCCTACAACTCATGGCGCCAGTTGCTCCTATAGATTTCGGGCAGCGCAAGGCCGAAGCGTTCGCAGAGCAGGCGGACATCGTGGCGGTCGTCATCGTCCGGCTCGTAGGCGAGATGGCAACGTAGTTGCAACCCCGGCGTCAGGCAGCGCAGCGATTTCCCGGCGACCTGCCCGACGCCCGCCAGCCCCTCCGGCGGGTAGCGGAATGTCCCGCCATCCGGCTGTTGCTGGACACCGCCGCCGTCGCGGTCAACCGTCACCAGATGGATGTCGATGCGGCGATCCGCCATATCGGCCAGCACGCAGCGCGTCGGCAACTCATCAATGGTCAGGATGTACCCAAGATCGTGCAGGGTTTCCTGTGCGGTATCCAACTGCCCCGCCGCGAGGACGATATCCAGATCATCATGCGGGCGTGTCTGCTCTCCGAGCAGCGCGTCCACGCCCCACCCACCATCGAGCCAGACCACAACTGCCGCTCCTTCCAAGCAGGCCAGGACTTCCAGAACATCTGCGACGCACATCATGCGATTGATGTACACCATCCCGCGCACAAAAGAAAGCCCGCCCCCTTGCTGGGAGCGGGCTTCGGCTTTCGTACTCAGCACTCATGCCGCCCAGAGGGCACCCGGAGCACTCAGCACTTCGTCTAGTAATCCATGCCGCCCTGCGGCATCGCCGGGGCCGAGGACTTCTCCGGGATGTCCGTGATCAGGGCCTCGGTCGTCAGGATCATCCCCGCAATGGAGGCGGCGTTCTCGACCGCCGAGCGGGTGACCTTGACCGGGTCGGTGATGCCGAGCTTGATCATGTCGCCGTACTGGCCGGTGATCACATCGTAGCCGATGTTCGCGCCACCGTCACCGCTCTGGCGGCGGACGGTCTCGATGACGACCGAGCCGTCGAGGCCGGCGTTCTGCGCGATGCCGCGCATCGGCTCCTCGAGCGCGCGGCGGAGGATGTTGACGCCCGTCTGCACGTCGCCCGAAGCCTTGACGCTGTCGAGCGACTGGACCGCGTTGACGAGCGAGACGCCGCCACCGGGGACGATGCCCTCCTCAACCGCCGCGCGGGTGGCCGAGAGCGCGTCCTCGACGCGGTGCTTCTTCTCCTTCAGTTCGGTCTCCGTCGCCGCGCCGACCTTGATCACCGCGACGCCACCGGAGAGCTTCGCCAGCCGCTCCTGCAGCTTCTCACGGTCGAAGTCGGAGGTCGTCGTCTCGATCTGCGCGCGGATCTGCTCGATCCGGCCCTTGATCTCGTCATCGGCGCCGGCGCCATCGACGATCGTCGTGTCGTCCTTGGTGGAAACGACGCGGCGGGCGCGACCGAGGTCGGCAACCGTGACATTCTCCAGCTTGCGGCCAACTTCCTCGGAGATTACTTCGCCACCGGTGAGGACGGCGATGTCGCGCAGCATTTCCTTGCGGCGGTCGCCGAAGCCGGGGGCCTTGACCGCGAGGCCGTTGATCGTGCCGCGCAGCTTGTTCACGACGAGCGTTGCGAGGGCTTCGCCGTCGACATCTTCCGCGATGATGACGATGTTCTTCGACATCTGGAGCACCTTCTCCAGCGCCGGGAGCATGTCCGAGACGGCGGAGATCTTCTTGTCCGTGATGAGGATGTAGGGGTCGTCGATGACCGCCTCCTGCCGCTCGCTCTGCGAGGTGAGGAAGTACGGAGAGATGTACCCGCGGTCGATCTGCATGCCCTCGGTGTACTCGGTCTCGAATTCGAGGCCCTTGGACTCCTCGACCGTGATGACGCCGTCCTTGCCGACCTTGTCCATCACGTCCGCGATCAGATCGCCGATCTCCTTGTCCTGCGCCGAGATGGCTGCGACCTGGGAGATTTCGACCTTGCCATTGATCTGCTTCGCCTGGCCCTTGAGGTACTCGGCCACTGCAGCCGCGCCGAGGTCGATGCCCTGCTTCAGGAGCATGGCGTTCGCGCCGGCGGCGACGTTCTTCAGGCCCTCGTGGACGATGGCCTGCGCGAGGACCGTGGCGGTCGTCGTGCCGTCACCGGCGATGTCGTTGGTCTTCGTGGCGGCTTCCTTAAGAAGTTGCGCGCCCATGTTCTCGTAGGGGTCTTCGAGTTCGATTTCCTTCGCCACCGTGACGCCGTCATGCGTGACGGTCGGGGCGCCGAACTTCTTGTCCAAAGCGACGTTGCGGCCCTTGGGGCCAAGCGTCGTGCGGACGGCGTTCGCGAGCGTGTCGACGCCAACCTTCAGGCGACGACGCGCGTCCTCATTGAATGCGATCTGTTTTGCCATATCAGGCGATCCTCCCGTAGATCAACTACAAAACACGTCACCCCGATGGGTGACAAACACGCGAACATACTGACTTACTGAGAGATGACGGCGAGGATGTCCTTCTCGCTGATGACGAGCAGTTCCTCTTCTTCCACCTTGAACTCGGTGCCCGCGTACTTCGCGTACAGCACCTCGTCACCTTCGTTCAGGTCGATCTCGACGAGCGTGCCGTCGTCGAGCTTGCGGCCCTTGCCCTTGGCGACGACGATGCCGCGCTGCGGCTTCTCCTGTGCCGTGTCCGGCAGGACGATGCCGCTCTTCGTTACCTCGTCCCGTTTCACGGGGCGGATCACGACGCGATCACCCAACGGGCGAAGTGTGGTCGATGTTGCACTCATGGACAGTTTGCCTCCCTCTACGCTCTACGCTACACTACACATCCGCGATTCAAATCGCCTGTTGTGATTAGCACTCTTCATTCATGAGTGCTAACAGCTACATCCTACTCATGGCATGCGACATGTGCAACGGCTTATACGGGCATGGAAAGCGATTTAGCTGATTTTTCAAGTTCGTTTTATCGATTTTCCTCGTTTTTCCTATTTAGCACTCGCGGTCATCGTTTGCTAACAACGTCGCGTATCCACACGAAAAACGGTGACGTGATTATTGGTTCACGTCACCATCGAGCGCAGGGATGTCACACCGTTCAGCGCGGCGATGGCGGCGCGGTGATCTGCAACGCGCCGTGACACCACCATGACCGCACCGGCGAAAGTGGCGCAGGCTATCTAACCATTGATGCCAGTTGTTGACGGAGACATGGGACGCTTCGATGCTGAAAGTGTCGTATCCGCAGCACCAAGGAGCGTCCTGGTCTCTTTCGGGCACCCTCTGGGCGGCATCCTACCCGCCGCGTTTCACCGGGTACCCGCTTGCATGTGGCACATGACGCCGGTGCATCGGTTCATGGAGCGATTGCCGAGCGGGGCATGCGTCTACGCGGACAAGGGGTATAATAGCGCGGCGGACGAGGTATGGATCGAAGGGGAGACGGCGAACCGCTAACTGGAGGCGTGGGGGATGCAGCGGCTGCATGCACGCACGCACGAAGGATGACGTTGCAAGGTACTGGCCTCACGCTTTGCCCTCCTCTGCATCAGCCAGCAACGCCGACGAGCAATCACGGTATTGTACGCAGCCAACGAATGACACGAAGGAAAGGACGAGGCATGGCGACTCAGGAGGAAAAGCAGGCGTACATCGACGTGATGGCCACCGAGCGCGGCTACGTCCTCGATTACCACAAAGTAGCCGTGCAGCAGGATTTTGACTTCATCAAGGCCGCGAACGAACTGGTGGACGCCGCGTACCTCACGCAGCGACGCCTCGACCGCCGGACGAAGGAACTGATCTTCATCGTCAGCCTGACCGTCATGCGCGCGAGCAAGGGGCACATCCAGAGCCACATCCGCGTCGCCCTCGATCTCGGCGTGTCGAAGGAAGAAATACTGGAAGCGATCGAGATAGCCTTCCCGGAGGCGGGTGCGGTGGCGTTCCAGGCGGGCTTCGATGCATGGCGCGAGGTCGTCGGCGCGGAGGGCATCGAACCGACCGTCTCCGCACATCAGGGCGGCAGCGGCACGAATTAGCCGGTGCATCAATCATCGAAGGAGTGCCGCGTCGTGGGGGAATCCGCACACGATCTGATCGGGTTCATCGGCATCGGGCACATGGGCCTCCCCATGACGCGGCGGCTGCTCGCGGCCGGTTATCGCGTGCTCGCGTACGACATCGCGCCCGGTGCGGCACAAGAAGCCGTGGCGAGCGGCGCGGACGCCGCCGAGGATGTGCCGGATGTCGGGCGGCGGTGCCGCACGGTCATCACGATGCTCCCCGACTCGGACGCGGTCGACGCCGTCGTGCGCGCTCAGGGCCTCGGTGCGGCGATGGCGGCGGGGACGGTGCTGATCGACATGAGCACCGCCGTCCCGCGGCGCACCGTGCAACTCGCGCGGTGGCTTGGGGAGCGGGAGGTCGGGATGCTCGACGCGCCGGTGACGGGCGGCGTCGCGGGCGCGGAGCGGGGGTCGCTCACCGTGATGGTCGGCGGGCCGCGCGCGCTGTTCGACGCGCACGCCCCGGTTCTCCGCGCGCTCGGGAAGACGATCCATTACGTCGGGCCGACGGGGACGGGCCACACGATCAAGGCGATCAACAACATGGTCTCTGCCACGACGATGGCGGTCACGTCCGAGGCGCTCGCGCTCGCGGTGAAGGCGGGGATCGACGCGGAGACCGCGCTCGCCGTCATCAACAGCGGCACGGGCCGCTCGTGGTCCAGCGAGTACAAGTTCCCGACATTCGTGCTCAATCACGCCTTCAACTCCGGCTTTTCGGTCGCGCTGATGCGGAAGGACGTCGATATCGCGGTGGACCTCGGGCAGGAACACGCCGTGCCGCTCTTTGTCGCCGCCGCCGCGCAGCAACTCTACCACTACGCCGTCGGGCATGGCCTCGGCGACCAATGCCACACCGCAATTGCGACGATTCTCGAGGAGATGGCGGGCATTCGCCTCGACGGGGCGCACGAATCGATTGCCGAACGGCGCGAAGGGGTGGCGGGGCGATGACAGGGGCGCCGCCGACCTACGCGATCTATGCCGTGCGGTACGCCACGCGGGAGGCGCGACGCGGCGAGCACTTCTACGGCGGCGACCCGCACGACGGCCCGATGCCGATGGATTACTTCGTCTGGGCGGTCGTCTCATCGGAGCAGACCGTCGTCGTGGACGCGGGCTTCACGGCGGACGTTGCCACGCGGCGCGGGCGCACCCTCCTCCGCACACCGATGGAGGGGTTGGCGATGCTCGGCATCGACTGCGCCCACGTGCGCCATGTCATCCTCACCCATCTCCACTACGACCACGTCGGGAACCTCGATGCATTCCCGGAGGCGACGTTCCACGTGCAGGAGGCGGAAATGGCCTTCTGGACGGGGCGCCACGCCGGGCGCGGCCACTTTCGCGCGCTCGTCGAACCGGAGGACGTGCTCTTTCTCGTCCGCGAGAACTTCGCGCGGCGCGTGCACTATGTCCGAGGAACTGCTGAGGTCCTGCCCGGCCTGAGCGTGCATCACGTCGGCGGGCACGCGGCGGGCCTGCAGGTCGTGCGGGTCGAAACCGAGCGCGGCGCGGTCGTGCTCGCCTCGGACGCCGCGCACTACTACGCGAACATCGACGAGGATCGCCCCTTCAGCCTCGTGCACACACTGCCGGAGATGTACGATGCGTTCGACACGGTGCGCGCCCTCGCCGATTCACCCACGCACATCGTGCCGGGCCACGACCCGCTTGTGATGGACCGCTATCCGGCGGCAAGGCCGGGTTTGGTGGGCGTCGCCGTCCGCATCGCGTGACTGCCTTCGCTTTGTTGTGTCCCTCTCGGTCTCCTTTTGTGTCTCTGTAATTCAGCCGGTATTGCGCATCGATGGGAGGAGAGACATGGCGGGTCGCGTACGGCTGGCGATTGTTGGGTGTGGCGGGATGGGCAGGCGGCACCTGACGGGGTTCACGGAATTGGCGCGCACGGAATTCCGCAATGCGGACCTCGTCGCCGTCTGCGACCTGAACCGGCAGAACGCCGAGGACCTCGCGGACGAAGCACTGGAGCACCTGGGCTTGCGCCCGCAAGTCTTCACGGACGCCGCGCAGATGTTCAGGGAAGTCGAGTTGGACGGCGCGGACTGCCCGACGGACACCGGCTCGCACCACAATACCGCGACGCTGCTGCTCGATCTCGGTCTGCACACGATGTGCGAAAAACCGCTCGCGATCACCATACGTGGCTGCAACAAGATCATCGAAGCGGCCGAGCGGTCGGGCAAGATTCTTTCCGTCGCCGAGAACTTCCGGCGCGACCCGATCAACCGGCTGATCAAAGCGCTGATTGACGACGGCGCTATCGGCGATCCGCAGTTCATCCTCGAAGCGTACATCGGGGACCGCGACAACATGATCATCACGCCATGGCGGCACCAGAAGATGACGGGCACGATCACGCTCGACGCGGGGGTCCACAATACCGATATCCTCCAGTACTACTTCGGCGACGCCGAGAGCGCCTTCGGGCAGACGCGCTTGTACGAAAAGACGCGCTACAAGCGGAGCACGGGCGGCCCCGGCGGCTTCTACGAGAAGTGGGGTAAGAATTTCCCCGACTCCTTCGAGGCGACGGGCGAGGACGCGATCTTCGGCATGATTAACTTCAAGAACGGCGCGCACGCCCAGTGGATTGACCATCACGCGGGGCATGGCCTGCCCCACCGAACCCGGACAATCTACGGCACGAAAGGCTCGATTGTCTCCCCCGGCGACCGGAATGGTCAGCCCGTCCGGCTCATTCTGGATGACGGCACGGATGTGCGGGATGAGCGCATCCTGGCTTACGCGCCGAGTTACCGCCTCAGCCCCGTCGCGGCGCGGCTCTTCGGCGGCGAGCGCCCGTGGACATACAACTTCGAATTTCCGGTGACGGACCGGAAAATTCTGGCGCTGGAATACCACGAACTCGCCGAGTGCATCCGCACCGGCGCGCAGCCGGAGGTCAACGGCGCGGTCGCGCGGCGCGATGTCGCGCTCGTCTACGCCCTGTTCGAGTCGCAGGTCGCCGGGCGTCCCGTCACCATCGAGGAAGTGGAGACGAGCGCCGTCGATGCATACCAACGCGAGATCGACGAACACCTCGGCCTCATCCCGAAGCCTGTGTCTGCATAAGAAATACTGGTGAATGGAGCGAACTACGGTGATGAAGCTTTCGTTCAGCACATGGGGAATGCAGCAGACGTCAATTGATGTCGCGGTCAAGCATTGCGCCGCCCTCGGCTTCGACGGCCTTGAGTTGACCGTGATCCCCCGCTGGCCGACCGACACCGCGACGATGGACTCCGCCGAGCGGAGACGCATCCGCAAACTCTACGACGACCATCACATCGAACTCTGTGGCCTTTCCGGCAACACGCCCCTCCTGACCGGGGACGCTTCCGCGCGCGCCCGGAACATCGAGACATTCAAGACGTACCTCGACCTCGCGGCGGAGTTGCAGCATCCGGGCGAGCATCTCTCGGTCAGCACGACCTCCTCCGCGCCACCGGATCAATGGGACGCAGTAAAAGGCGAGTTGGTGGACCTGTTCGGCAACGCCGCCGCCTATGCCGAATCCATCGGCGTCATCGTCGGAGCGGAGCCGCACGTCAGCAACGCGCTGCACACGCCGGAGCAGGCGATCTGGCTCGTCCAGCAGGTCAACTCGCCCGCGCTCGGCATCCACTTCGATATCAGCCACTTCAATGTGCAGGGCATGGAGATGGAGACGGTCGTCGCGCAACTCGTGCCGTGCAGCGTCCACACGCACATCAAGGACGAGCGCGGCATCGCGCCGAACCACGCATTCCTCATCCCCGGCGAGGGCGATATGGATTACGTCGGCTACCTTAAGGCGATGGATCGCGCCGGGTGGGCCGAGCACATCACCGTCGAGATCAGCCTGATGGTGCAGGCCCGCCCGGACTTCGACGCGCTCGCCGCCGCGACGCAGTCGTACAATGTGCTCGCAAAGGCGTTCGAGGACGCGGGGATCGAACGCCCGCGCCGCTAACGACATGGCATCGCGCGGACGAAGCCGGAATACACCCAGCCTCCATTTGCAGTAACCGCAGGCAAACCGGTGGTCGGGTGTTTGTCGATTTAATCGGTTACCGAACGACTACCTTTCGTCGGCAGATGGTCTGCAGGAGGAAAGGAACGACATGGATACTGTACAAGCGACCGTCACGTCAAAAGACGGTACAAAAATCGTGTACGACCAGCAAGGCGAAGGGGCAGCAGTGATCCTGATTGACGGCGCTATGTGCACCCGTTCATTCGGCTCTAAGCCGGAACTGGTCAAACTCCTTGCGGCACACTTCACAGTCTACAGCTATGATCGCAGGGGGCGAGGCGACAGCGGGGATACCAAGCCCTATGCGGTCGAGCGGGAGATCGAGGATATCGAGGCGCTGATAGCTGAAGCCGGCGGGGCGGCATGCCTCTATGGTCATTCCTCGGGTGCGGCCCTCGCCCTGGAAGCAGCCGTAACGCTCGGCGATACGATCAAGAAGATTGCCATGTTCGAGGCCCCGTACAACGATGATCGTGAGGCTCAGCGGGGATGGAGAGAATACACCCAACAACTCACAGAGCTCTTGGCAGCGGATCGCCGGGGCGATGCTATCGCGCTGTTCATGGCGCTGGTCGGGACGCCGGCCGATCAGATCGAGGGGATGCGTCGCGCACCATTCTGGCCAGCGTTGGAAACCATCGCACCGACGCTCGCCTATGACCACACCGCCATCCTGGGCGAGGATGGTGCGCTGCCCATCGCACGAGCGGCGCAGGTAACCGTGCCGACACTCGTCATGGCCGGTGGCGCGAGCTATCCCTTCATGCATGAGACGGCACATGCGCTGAGCGAGGCGATGCCGCACGCGCAGCTGCGTATATTGGAGGGGCAAAGGCACGAGGTCAGCCCGGAGGCGCTCGCCCCCGTGCTGATGGAATTCTTCCGCGCCTGATACGACGCCCGGCGGAATGGATCGTTTTCGATGACACGAGAGGCCGAACGCATGGCCGCACTCGACACAGCCTATCTCATCATCACGGGCGCGGGCGTGGCGGGAGCGGTCGCGCCGGAACTGATCGCGGGGCTTGCGGCACGCTTCTCCACCATCCTGACCATCCCGACGCCGAATGCCGCGCGGGTGATCGATCGCGGCGCGCTCGGTCGCCTGCCGGGTCACCGCATCGTCGAGAGCTACTTCGATGCCGCGATCATCCCCCGGCCACCGGAAGGGCTTGTCCTCGTCGCGCCGTGTGGCTTCAACAGCCTCAACAAAATCGCCGGGGGGATCGCCGACACTCTCGCCCTCTCCGTCACGGCGGAGGCGATCGGGCGCGGCACCCCGGTCATCGTCGCGATTGCCTGCAACGCGCCCTTGTGGGCGCACCCGCGCGCCGGGGAATCGGCGGCGACGCTGCGACGATGGGGCTGCACCGTGCTCGATCCGGTGCGGGTCGATGGGCAGGTGCGGCTGACCTCGACCGCCGCGATCCTTGCCGCCGTGGATGCATCCTCGCCCGTCTGATGCGGCCCGTTACTCAAGCGTGCGCGGTAGTCGTCGCGGCGAGCGCCATGCGGCGGCTCTTGAGTGGGTGGCCGACGAGGGATTCGGCGTAGCGCGCGGCGTCCATCAGCGCGTCCTCGTCGATGCCGGTCCGCACGCCCATGCGGTGGAGCATGAAGACGAGGTCCTCCGTCGCGATATTCCCCGCCGCGCCGGGGGCGTACGGGCAGCCGCCCAGCCCACCGATGGAGGAATCGAAGTGGTCGATCCCCGCGTCGAGGCCCGCGAGGACGCAGGCGAGCGCCATCCCGTACGTGTTGTGCAGGTGGAGCGTGAGCGCGACATCGACCGACCGCCGAACCGCCGTGACGAGCGTTCGGACGTGCAGCGGATCCGCCGCGCCGAGCGTGTCGGAGATGCCGACCTCGTCCGCGCCCATCGTCTGGTACGCCATTGCGATCGCGCACACTCGCGCCTCCGGGACGCGCCCCTCGAATGGGCACCAGAACGCGGTCGAGATCGCGCCACGCAGGCGGCTGCCGTCCGCCTTCGCGCGCTCCGCAACTGCGCGGAGTTGTTCCAGCGATTCCTCCGTCGTGCGGTTGAGGTTGGCGCGGTTGTGGCTCTCGCTCGCGGAGCAGAAGAGGACGATCTCGTCCGGGTGGAGGCGCGCGGCGCGCTCGTACCCGCGCATGTTCGGCACGAGCACGCTGTAGCGCATCCCCTCGCGCGGCAGCAGCGGCAGCAGGTCGTCGGCGTCCGCGAGCGCGGGGATCCATTTCGGGTGCACGAACGCGGTCGCCTCGATCTCGCGCAGCCCCGCCGCGATCAGCAGGCGAATCAACGCGTGCTTCCCCGCCGTCGGCACGAGCACGGACTCATTCTGCAGCCCGTCGCGCGGCCCCACCTCCATAATCGAAACGTGCCCCGGCAGATGCATCCCGCCCCCTATGGAGTAGCGAGTAGCGAGTAACGAGGGGAGGCATCCGTCCCATCTCGCTACTCGTTACTCGTTACTCGTTACTTCACTTGCTTCGCCGCGATTTCGACGAACTTGTTCGTGTACGTCGCGTTCAGGTCAACGCTCGGCGCGGCCTTCACCACCGGGTCGGAGAGTTTGAGGACGTTGTAGACGCTCTGCGGGCCGTCGGCGGGCATCGCGCCCGTCGTCGAGAAGAGCGGCAAATCCTTCTTCAGCGCATCCAGATAATTCTGCTTGTCACCGCCGATGTACTCCTGCGGCATCTTGGAGGCGATGTCGTCCGGTGTGTGCGTCTGGATGTACTTGAGCGCCATCAGGCTCCCCGTGACAATGACCTGTGTCGTGTTGGGGTTTTTCGTGATGAAGTCAGCCGTCGAGTAGACGCCGCCCGCCGGGTACGGGCCACCGATCTGCGAGACGGTGTCCTTCTCCGTGCGCGTGTCCCAGAGCGGCTTCGCGTCGCCCGTCGTCTCCACCTTCGTCGCGGCGGGATCAACCATCATCCCAGCCACGACTCTCCCCTGCTGGATCGCCGCAATGGACGTGCTGCCGGTGCCGATGGCGACGATGCTCACCTGCTCGGGCTGCACGCCGTTTTTCGTCAGGTAGTAGTTGAGCAGGAACTGCGTCGAGGAACCGGCGGAGGTGATCCCGACCGTCTGCCCCTTGAGATCCGCCGCCATCTTGATCTTGTCGGTGTTCTTGCTGTTCACCATCAGGACGACGCCGGGGAAATTATCGTAGAGGCAGACGAGTTGCAGGTTCTCGCCCTTCGGCTGCGTCTGGATCGTGTGGTCGTAGAAGCCGACGACCATGTCCGCGCTCCCGCCGATCAGCGCCTCCGCTGCCTTCGCGCCGCCGGAGAAACTGGCGATCTCGACATCGAGGCCCAGGTCCTTGAAGTAGCCGAGTTGCTTCGCGAGCGTGATCGGCGCGTAGATGAACTGCTCCGCCCCGCCGACCGCGACGGTGATCTTGCCCTTCTCCGGCTTCGCGATTGCGACCGGCACCCCGGCGACCGCCGAACCACCCGTCGTGGCCTGCGTCCTCGCGGAGACGGGCGCGGTTGCAGCGGCGCTCGACGCGGTGCGGGTCGTGGGCGCCGTGGTCGCGCCCGCACCCGTGGCCGGGGCGGTTGTCCCGGTGGACCCGCTCGCGGTCGCCGGCGCCGTGGTCGCGCTGCCGCCACCGCAGGCCGCGAGGATTGCCGCCCCCGCCGACACCGCTGCCCCCATAAGAAACCTGCGGCGGCTCAACGACGTGCTGCCAAACATGCGGTTGCTCATGTGCCTGCTCCCTTCAAGTGATTGCTAGACCTCGCGCGCCCGTGCCCCGGACTCGCGCTTCGGCTGCCACCGCAGCAACCGCCGCTCGACGGGAATGATGCTGAGTTCGATCACCATCACGAGCGCCGCCAGGACGGTCATGCCCGCGAAAACGCCGGTGCTGTCGAAGTTTCCCTCCGCGAAGGAAACGAGATATCCGATGCCCTTTGTCGAGCCGAGATATTCGCCGACGACCACCCCCGCCAGCGCGAACCCGACGCTCGTGTGCAGGCTGGAGAGGATCCACGTCATCGCGGACGGGAACTGGACGTGCCGAATCACCTGCCAGTTGCTCGCGCCGAGCATCCGCGCCTTGTCAATCACGCGCGGGTCGGCCTCGCGGACGCCCTGAAAGGTGTTGTAGAAGACGATGAAGAAGACGAGCGAAACGCCGAGCGCCACCTTCGAGTTCTGCCCCAGCCCGAACCAGAGCACGAAGATCGGCGCGAGGACGACGCGCGGCATCGCGTTGAGCACGGTCACGTATGGCCCGAAGACCTTCGCCGCCAACTCGCTGCGCGCCATGACGAAGCCGAAGAGGATGCCCAGGAAGACGCCGATCACGAACGAGAGCACCGTCTCCACGAACGTCGCCTCGATGTGCCGGTAGATGATCCGGTTGCGGAAGAACCAATCGCCGAGCCGTTGCGCCACCTCCGTCGGCTGGCTGAAGAAGAACTTGCGGATGATCCCCGCCTCGGTGCCGAACTGCCAGAATGCGAGCACCGCCACGAGGATCAGCACCTGCAACGCGAGCACGCCCGGTTCAACGCGCCCCTTTCGGGCAGGCCGGACCCCTGTCGTCACCGGCGTCTCCGTCTCAATGGGCCGAACCGCAGCCTGCCCCATCGATCGCTCCCTTCAATCGCTCTGAGTAGCAGGTAACGAGTACCGAGTCAAATATTCTCGTTACTCGTTACTCCCACTCCCAGCCGTTGCCGCTCATAACTCGCGAGCACTTCGTCCCGCAGGCCATCCCAGATATTCTCGTAGAGCGCGACGAATTCGGGGAGGAATTTGACCTCCTGCACATTGCGCGGCCGGTTGAGCGCGACGGGGTAATCGCCCTTGATGTGCGACGCCGGGCCTGCGGTGAGCAGGACGACGCGGTCGGACATCGCGATAGCTTCCTCCAGATCGTGCGTCACGAAGACGACCGTCTTGTTCGAGCCGGACCAGAGATCGAGCACTTCGTTCTCGACCATCGCGCGGGTTTGCACATCCAGCCCATTGTACGGCTCGTCCATCAGGAGGATTTCCGGCTCATTGACGAGGTCCTGCGCGAGGGAGATCCGCTTCCTCATGCCACCGGAGAGTTGGTGCGGGTAACGATCTTCGAAGCCGCGCAGGCCGACGCGCCCGAGCCAGTCCATCGCGCGCTCGCGGGCTTCGCGCTTGCTCATGCCCTGCAAGATCGGGCCGAACGCGACATTGTCGAGCACGCTCTTCCACGGCAGGAGCGCGTCCTGCTGGAACATGTACGCCGCGCGGCGGTTGATCCCATCGATCGGCTCGCCGTAGATCGTGATGACACCCGCGCTCGGATTGGCAAGGCCGGCGATCATGCCGAGGATTGTGGACTTGCCGCAGCCGCTCGGCCCGACCACCGCGAGGAACTGGCCGCGCGGGATAGCGAGCGAGATATCCTCGACCGCGACGTATCGCCCGCGCTCCGTCGTGAACGCCCGCGTCACGCCGCGCAATTCGATGGCGGCATCCCGTGTTGACGCCATCTCAGATCACTCCTTCGGCGCGGAGGCGGTCAAGTTCCGCATCGTCGATCCCCCCCAGACGCCGCAGCACGTCATCGGTGTCCGCGCCGAGCGGCGGGGCGGGCCATTTCACTTCGCCCGGCGTCTCGGAGAGTTTCGGCACGATGCCCGGCATGGCGATGCTGCCGAAGACCGGGTGCGGCACATCGAGGATCATCTCGCGCGCCTGGTACTGCGGGTCGCTCGTGATGTCCGCGATGTTGTACACCGGCCCGAACGGCACCCCCGCCGCTTCGAGGATGCGCGACACCTCGGCGGCGGTGCGCTCCCCCGCCCACGCCGCGATCACATCGTCGAGCATCCGCGCGTGCTCGGCGCGACCGGGGTTCGTCCGCAGGCGTGGGTCTTCGTGGAGGTCCGGCCTGCCGATGGCGTCCATCAGGCGGACGAAGATGCTGTTGTTGTTGCCGCTAATTGCCATCCAGACGCCATCCCGCGTCTGATAGACGTTGGACGGCGCGGTCTTGAACAATTCGTTGCCCGTCCGCTCCTGCACGACGCCGAGCGTCTTGAACTGCGGCAGCGCGTCTTGCAACAGGCTGAAGATTCCCTCCGTCAGTGCGACATCGACGACCTGCCCGCGCCCCGTCACCTGCCGCGATTGCAACGCCGTGAGCGCGCCGATCACCGCGTACAGCGACGCGACGTGATCCGCGAGGCTCATGCCGACGCGCACCGGCGGGCAATCCGGGAAGCCCGTGATGTAGCGGATGCCGCCCATCGCCTCCGCGATGTTGCCGAAGCCGGGTCGCTCGCGGTACGGGCCGGTCTGCCCGAAGCCGGAGATGCGCACCATCACCAGCCGGGGATTCTCCTCCATCAGCACGTCGGGGCCGATGCCCCACTTTTCGAGGCTGCCGGGCCGGAAGTTCTCGATCAGCACGTCGCACTCGCGCGCGAGGCGGCGGACGAGCGACTGCCCCTCCGGCTTGCGGAGGTCGATCGTGACCGACCGCTTGTTGCGCGCCTGAATTGGGAACCAGAGCGCGCCCTTGTCCGTCATCGCGCCCCACTCGCGGTGCGGGTCGCCATGACCGGGCGGCTCGATCTTGATGATCTCCGCGCCGAAGTCGCCGAGGAGCCGCGCGGCGAACGGCCCCGCGATCAGCGTCCCCATTTCCAGCACGCGGATGCCATGCAACGCGGGATTTGTTGCTGCCTCACTCGTCTCATCCATGGGCGCATCGTAGGGCGCAGGCTCCGGCGCGTCAAGCAGAGTCCGGGAGACACCGAGGCGCGGAGAGGGATTTAACATAGAGGACACGGGGCGCACAGGGTACACAGAGGAGAGAAACTCAAGGGGATTTCTCTGTGTACTCCGTATCCTCTGTGTGCTCTGTGTTAATTCTCCCGGCTTTCGCGTCCTCTGCCGGGTGCCTTCTGCGCCTCTGCGGTTCATCACGGTTTCTCCCGCACCATGAACCGCGAAGTCGTGCGAGAATACACGCGGGAGGGGAAGGGAAGCCAAATGCCGTTGGCCGCACCATCAACGAGGCGAGAGCAGCAGAGCGTCCGGCGGGCGATTGCGTCCCTCTGCGCGGTCGTTTTCCTCGCCGATGTCGTCTTCGGCATCGTCGCGCCGACCTTTTCGCTCTTCGCGCGTGATCTCGGCATCTCCGTTGCACTCCTCGGCGCGATCAACACCATCGGCAGCTGCACGCAACTGCTGATCGCGCTCCCCGTTGGCCTCGCCTCCGACCGCATGAGCAGGCCGCGCATCGTGGCGACGGGCATGTTAATCTACGCGCTCTCGCTGATCTTTTTCGCCCTCGCGCAGGGGCCGCAACTGCTCACGGTCGGGCGCATCTTCACGGCGCTCGCGGCGGTCGCGATCTTCCAGATCGGCGCGGCGCACCTCGGGGATATCACCGTCACCGGGCAGCGGGAGGTCGCGTACGGCTGGCTGACGACCGCGATGGGCCTCGGCTTCACCGTCGGGCCGCTGATCGGCAGCCAGATCGCGGAGCATCAGGGGCCGCGCGCCGGATATCTCGTCGGTGCGGTGATCGCGCTGATTGGCTGCGCCATCGCGTGGCGCTTCGTGAAGGAAGCGCCACGCGACAGCACCCGCCACACGACCGCCCGCGCGGGCCAACTGCTCGGCAACATGCGCGCGATCCTGCATCAGCGGGAACTGCTCGTCGTCAGCCTCGGCAACCTGATGATGGGGATGTCGTTCTCCGGCGCGATCTCGACGTTCTTCCCGATCTACGGCAATCAAGGGGCGCTGACGCAAGCGACCATCGGTACGATGTTCGCCATCCGCGCGCTCGTCTCCGCTGCCGGCCGGTTTCCGAACAGCATGATCGCGCGGCGCTTCGGGAGCACGCCGGTGCTGCTCGCCGCGCTCCTCATCGAGGTTGTTGTGATGCTCGGCATCGCCACGACGCGCCGGTTCGTCCCGCTCACCCTGCTGCTCACGGCGGAAGGGATCGCGTTCGGCGCGTACCTCGTGGCGGGCCAGACCTACATCGCGGAGCACACGACGCGCGAGACGCGCGGCGCGGCGGTGGGCGTCTACTCGACCGCCAGCAACCTCGGCGGCACCGTCGCGCCCCTCCTGCTCGGCGTCATCGCGGGCGCGTGGGGCGTCGCGTCCGTCTTCACCGTCACCGGATGCACGCTCGCGGTGGGATTCGTCGCCTGTGCCGTCGGACTCCTCGTGCTGCCCCGCCGGGGCGCGTCATTACTCAATCTGCGGGAAGCGACACCAGATTAATTGCAGACCGGGGAGAGGAATCAAAGTGAAAGGGCAGCACAATGGTGCGAATTCTCGTCGGTGAGTGCAAGCAGGAAGTCTCGTCGTTCAACCCCGCGCTGAGCCATTACGACGATTTTACGTTCTCGCGTGGCGCAGAACTTCTACGCGTGCATGAGGACGCGCAGAGCGAGATGGGCGGCGCGCTCAGCGTCTTCCGGGCGCGGGGTGATGTGGAACTCGTGCCGACCTTCGGCGCGCGGGCGATCTCCTCCGGCGGCACGCTCGCTGCGGCGGACTGGCGCCGGATCGCGGACGAATTCCTCGCCGCCGTCCGCGCCGCCCCGCCGGTGGATGCGGTCTACTTCTCGCTGCACGGCGCGATGGGCGCGGAGGACGAGGGCGACCCGGAGGGCTACCTGCTCGCGGAGACGCGCAAGATGCTCGGCGCGCGCATTCCCATCGTCATCTCGCTCGACCTGCACGGCATATTCACCGACCGGATGCTGGAGCAGGTGAACGCCCTGACGGTCTACCATACCTACCCGCATGAGGATATGTTCGAGACCGGCGCGCGAGCGGCGCAGTTGCTTCTCCGCATCCTCGACACGGGCGTGCGGCCTGCGACGGCGGTGGTGAAGATCCCCGCGCTCGTGCGCGGCAAGGAACTGATCACGCAGACCGGCATCTTCGGACAGTTCATCCGGCGCTGCCAGGCGATTGAGGCAAGCAACGGCGGGCTGTCGGCGGGCATGTTCATCGGCAACCCCTTCACCGATGTCCCCGAACTGCGCTCCAACAGCGTCGTCTCGACGGACGACCCCGAACGCTCCGCGCGCGAGGCGTTGAAGTTGGCGGAGGATTTCTGGGCCGTCCGTGGCGAACTGCACGAGGATTTGACGAGCCTCGACGACGCGGTGCGGATCGCCAAAGCGACGACCAACGGCACCGTCGTCATGATGGACGCGGCGGACGCGACGAGTTCCGGCGCGTCCGGCGACAGCAACGCGGTGCTCCGCGCGCTGATCGCGGGCGGGTACACCGGGCGGAGCCTGCATCCGATCATCGACCCGCACGCTGCGACGGCGGCATTCGCGGCGGGCGTCGGCAACCGCGTGCAAACGACGGTCGGCGGCGCGTTCGATCCCCGTCGCTTCCCGCCATTGCAAGTCGACGGGCATGTGCACCTGCTCGCGGAGGGCACATTCATCAGCGAATTCCACGGCATGGAGGTCTCCGCCGGGCCAACCGCCGTGATTACCACCGGATCGCACACGCTCGTCGTCGGCAGCCGCCCGGTCAGCCTGAACGAGCGGTCATTCTTCTTCGCCCACGGGCAGGACCCGAAGCGGTTCGCTGTCGTCGTCGTCAAATCCCCGCACTGCAAGCCGCATATGTACCAGGAGTGGTGCGCGCGGCTGATTAACGTGGATGCGCCCGGCTCGACGAGCGCGAACCTGCCATCCCTCGGTCACACCGCGTGCGCCCGCCCGATCTTCCCACTCGATGACACTGTCACGTTCACGCCGCAGGTGCGCGTCTTCCAGCGGTGATCGGACAACAATACCGCGAAGACGCCGGGGAAAATGCGAACACAGAGGGCGCAGAGAGAATCCAAATGTCTTTCTCTTCTCTGTGCTCTCTATGTGCCCTGCGCCCTCTGTGTTAAATTCCTCTCTCCTCTCGGCGTCCTTGGCGGTTCATGCGTTCCAATGCGCTCTCAGCCATCCCCCAATTGCGCCGCGAGGGCGTCGGGCGTCGTGACGGGCAGTTGGCAGGCGTGGCGTTGGCAGACGTAGGCGGTCGCGTGGCCGTCTATCGCGTCACGTCCCTGGAGCAATGCGGGCGCTGCATCGTCGGTGTCACCTGGCTGGCGGAGCGCGAGCACGGTGTTCGGACGGAACCGCTGCCGGAGCAGTGAGATGAGCGCGCGCGTCTCCGTCGCGTTGGGGTCGCCGACGAGCGCTACCTCCTGCGGGGTCGCGAGCATGAAATCGAGGGCGCAGAGCAGCCGCCCGAACCCGCTCGGATACCGGCGCATCGTGTCGGTCAGGCCACGGAGCACGGTTTCGGCTTTCTCGGCATCGTCGGGTCGATCGTAAATGATGGAGAGGCGCTGCAACACTTCCACGGCGACCGAATTCCCCGCTGGGATTGCATTATCGAAGACGCTCTTGGGCCGCGCGATCAATGCCTCGTGGTCGCGCCCAGTGTCGAAGAAGCCGCCGCCCGCGTCGTCCCAGAACTGCGTGATCATCGTCTCGGTCAGCGCGTGCGCCTCGCGCAGCCAGCGCGTGGCGAAGGTCGCCTCGTAGAGCGCGAGCAGGCCGTCCGCGAGGAAGGCGTAGTCCTCCAGGTAGCCGTTCAGTTTGCTCTGTCCGTCCTTGTACGTCCGCAGCAGCCGGTCGTCGCGCCGGAGCGTTGTCAGGGTGAAGGTGGCGGCGCGCTCCGCCGTGGCGCGGTAGTCGTCACGGTCGAGGATCGCAGCGGCTTCGGCGAAGGCGCGGAGCATTAGGCCGTTCCACGCGGTCAGCACCTTGTCGTCCCGACCGGGGTGGACGCGCGTCTCCCGCGCTGTGAAGAGGATCGGTCGCGCCCGCTCGACGGCCACCCGCAGACGCTCGACATCGACACCGACCCGCTCGGCGACCGATGCCATCGGCTCTGGCGTGTTGAGGATGTTGACGCCCTCGAAGTTGCCCGGCACCGTCACGTCGTAATAGGCGGCGACGAGCGGCGCATCCTCCGGGCCGAGCAGTTCCTGTAATTCGGCGGGTGTCCAGATGTAGAACTTGCCCTCGTGCCCCTCGCTGTCCGCATCGAGCGTCGCGTAGAACCCGCCAGTCGGATCGACCATCTCCCGCGTCACCCAGTCGAGCGTCTCGGTGACGACGCGGCGGTATTCCTCATTGCCCGTCACTTGATAGGCGTGCAGGTAGACGGGCACGAGCAGCGCGTTGTCGTACAGCATCTTCTCGAAGTGCGGCACGAGCCAGCGCGCATCGACGGAGTAGCGGTGGAAGCCGCCGCCGAGGTGATCGTACATGCCGCCGCCCGCCATCTTCTGCAGCGTCAACTCCGCCATTTGCAACGTGCGCGTCGATCCCGTGCGCGCATACTGGCGCAGGAGAAAATCGAGCGTCATCGGCTGCGGGAACTTCGGCCCGCCCCGAAAGCCACCATGCTCCCAGTCGAACTCCTGGGCGAGTTGCTCGACTGCGGCGTCCAGCACCGCCACGGTGATGTCACCCTCGCTCGGCTGACCGGCGAACCGCAGACCGCTCTGCAACTGCTCCCGCAGCACGGTGGCGTTCTGCGTCACATCGTCGCGCCGCCCGGTGTATGCGTCCGCTATCGAGCGGAGAATCGATCGGAACGCGGGGAGGCCGTGGCGCGCCTCGGGCGGGAAATACGTCCCGCCGTAGAACGGCTCGCCTTCCGGCGTCAGGAAGACCGTCATTGGCCAGCCGCCCTGCCCGGTGATCGCCTGCACCGCCGCCATGTAGATTGTGTCGATGTCCGGGCGCTCCTCGCGATCCACCTTGATATTGACGAATCGCTCGTTCATCAGCGCGGCGGTCGCCGGGTCCTCGAACGACTCGTGCTCCATCACATGGCACCAGTGGCACGCCGCATACCCGACCGAGAGCAGGATCGGGCGATCCTCCGCGCGGGCGCGCTCCAGCGCCTCCGCGCCCCACGGGTACCAATCGACGGGGTTCTCCTTGTGCTGCAAGAGGTAGGGGCTTGTTTCATTCGCCAGGCGATTCGCCATGTGGCACCTCCGGTGCGGTCGTGTGTCGGGAAAAGGCGGCGCAAGCGGCGCGGCAATCAGTCTACCGCAGGCCGCACGACGGGACGGTGAATAACACGCGCAACACGGGTGCCACCCCATCACGGCATCGCACTTGCGCTACCGCACGCCAACGAAAGGAGCGACCCGTGATGATCGACGCCATCCTCAGCGACATCGACGGCACGCTGATCGACAACACCGCACTGCATGTGCTCGCGTGGCAGCGCGCATTCCGGCGCATCGGGAAGTATGTGGACGGCGACACGGTTCTGCACAAGATCGGCATGGGCGGCGACCAACTCGCGCCGAATATCCTCGGCGCGGACGCGGGCGACGCGATTAAGCGGGTGCAGCAGTACCACGGCGAGGAATACACGCAGAAAGGGCTGATCGACCACGCCGAGCCGTTCCCCGGCGCGGTCGATCTCCTGCGCGTACTGCGCGAGCGCGGCATCCCCGTCGCGCTCGCATCGTCCGCGAAACAGGAAGAGGCGGATCGCTACCTCGAAATGCTCGGCGGTAAGGAGAGTATCAGCGCACTCGTCGTGTCCGGTGATGTTTCCGCGACGAAGCCCGCGCCGGACATCTTCGCCGTTGCGGTCGAGAAGTTGGGGCATCCGTCCCACCCGCTCGCGCTCGGCGACACGACGTACGACGTGGAGGCGGCGCGTAAACTCGCCATCCCCTGCGTCTGCGTGCTCTCGGGCGGCATCCAGCGCGATCTGCTGATGCGCGCGGGCGCGTCGGCGGTGTATAGTGACGCCGCCGACGTGCTCCGCCACCTTGATGACATCCTCACCACGCGACCCTGAATCGTCGGCCAACGGACGCGAAGATTTCCCGTCGCTGTGGGGGAACGCAGATGGACGAGGCGAGCGCCGCTTCATTGGACGCACGACCGATCCTCAATATTGTCGGTACGCAGATTGCGCTCGGGCCAATCTGTCGCGACCTGCTGCCGCTCTATCAGCGGTGGATGAACGACTTCGGCATGGTTCGCACGCTCGCCATCCCGCCGCAGCCGCTGACGATGGAGGACGAAATCGCCTGGTACGACCGGACCACGACGAGCGACGATCTCTCCTTCACGATATACACCGTTGAGGGATGGCGACCGATCGGGAACGTGCTCCTACGCGACATTGATTACCGGAACCGGTCGGCGGCGATGGCGATCTTCATCGGCGATGTGACGGATCGCGGCAAGGGGCATGGCACCGAGGCGACGCGCCTGCTGCTCGATTACGCCTTTACCGCGCTCGGCCTCAACAACGTGATGCTCTCCTGTTATGCCTACAACCTCGCGGGTCAACATACCTACGAAAAAGCGGGCTTCCGCATCATCGGGCGGCGACGGGAGTGCCACTGGTTCGGCGGGCGGCTCTGGGACGAGATTTACATGGAATGCCTCGCGGCGGAGTTCATCAGCCCCGTGCTCGCCCAACTCTTCACGCCGGACACTCCCCAACCGCACGCATGAATCCGCAAGACGCTGGGGTGAATGGGGAGAAAACAAAAGAACCGCAAAGGCGCGAAGGACGCAAAGGGCGCAAAGAAGAGAGATCGGTAGAGGAGCAACGAGGAAGACAAATACGGAAGGATCGAATCGTCTTTCCTTCTCCTCTCTGTCTCCTCTGCGTCGATTCGGTTTGATCCCTCGCCCCCTTGGCAGTTTCCGATCCCCCTCACAGGCGCGTCCGCACCGCCCAGAGGTCGGGGAATGCCTTCTCTTTCAGCGCCTGCATCAGGAACTCGACGCCGCTCGTGCCTGCAGTACCGGGGCGGTCGCCGATCGCGCGATCAGCGATGCGGACGTGCATCGCCGCCATCAGCCAGTGCGACTCCGCGATGTCGATGAGCGCCTCCGCGACGCGGTAGAGCGCGCCCGCGCGTGACGGCTCTCGATAGAGCGTTTCCACGTCCACCCCTGCGCGTTCCAGCGCGCCGCGAAACGCAGCATACACGAGGCTCTCGCCCGCATTCCGCAGACCGAGCGCGTGTATCACCTGATACGCCTGTGCCGATTCCGACCCGCTCGCCGTGCCGAGCGACGGGCGAAACTCCATGAAGCTACGCGGCGGCAGGTGATCGAGCAGCGCCATCTGGTCGTTGAGCAGCCGCTGCACCCCCGCGACGCGGAGCAGATGCTCCAGCGCGACATCCGGTTCATTCCCCACGAGCGCATCGGTCGCGCATTGGAGATCGAGTAGTTGCTGCTTGAACCAGAGTTCGAATGCCTGATGCACGACGATGAAGAAGTGCTCCGCCGCCCGCGCGTGCGCCGCCATCCCCGGTGGCCCGACCGGAATCTGCAACGCCAGCAGATCACCGAGATGCAGGTAATCCCCGTAGGTCAGGCGCTCCTCGGTAGTCATCGGCGGCTTCTCCATTCGAATGTGGTGACGCGGTACACGCGCATTTGCCCACGTTTCGCACCGCTCGTCAAGCAAAACGCACGCTCATGTCGGACGCACCGGAGAGTGGCGATGGTATACTGCCGCGCGTCAGGGGAACAGAAGCCACGAACCAACGGCAGGGAAGGAGTCAACGGGTGGACGCGACCGAACTCTGCTTCACACCGGCGACCGAACTCGGCGCGCTGATCCAATCGCTCGATCTCTCGCCCGTCGAGCTGACGGACGCCGTGCTCGCGCGCATCGAGTGGCTGAACCCGATCCTCAACGCCTTCCTCACCGTGACGGCGGATGCCGCGCGGGCGCAGGCGAAGGAGGCGGAACGGCGCGCGATCCGCTTCGAGCGGCGCGGGCCGCTCGACGGCATCCCCTACTCGATCAAGGACCTCGAACAGACCGCTGGGGTGCGCACGACGTTCGGCTCCAAGTTCTTCGAGCACAACATCCCGGCGGAGGACGGCGCGGTCGCGGGGCGGATGAAGGCAACGGGTGGCGTCCTGCTCGGCAAGACGAACACGCCGCACTTCGGCTACAAGGACATGTGCGACAACCTGCTCGGCCCGCCGTGCCGGAACCCGTGGAACCTCGAACGCACCTCCGGCGCGTCGTCCGGCGGCGCGGGGGCGGCGATCGCAGCGGGGCTAGGTCCGCTCGCGCACGGCTCGGACGGCGCGGGGTCGATCCGCATCCCGGCGGCGCTCTGCGGCATCTTCGGCCTGAAGCCGTCGTACGGGCGCGTGCCGTACCACCCGAACGCCGACTACTTCGCCCTCCGCTCGCACAACGGCCCGATGACCCGCACCGTGCGGGACGCCGCGCTGATGCTCCAGGCGATGGCCGGCCCTGACCACCGCGACCCGCTAACGATCGACGCGCCGCCGGAGGACTACCTCGCGGCGTGCGACGGCGACCTCAGGGGCCTGCGCGTCGCGTGGAGCGGCGATCTCGGCTACGCGCCCGTCGATCCCGAGGTGCGCACCCTCGCGGAGCGGGCAGCACAGCGGTTCACCAACCTCGGTGCGACGATCGAGGAACCGACGCTCGACTGGCCCAACCCCTACGAGTGGCACAAGATCATCTATCAGGTGAACGTTGCGACCCGCAGCCACGAGCGCGCCCTCGTCCGCCCCGACTGGATTGAGCCGACGATGATGCGGATGCTCATTAACGCGAGCAAATACAGCGCCATCGACCTGAACACCGCAATGCTCCAGCGCAGCATCTTCTACACCGCCGTACGGAAGACCTTCGACACGTACGATCTTCTGCTGACACCGCAGATGCCCGTCGCCGCGTGGTCGTGCGAGCCGGGGCCGAACGAGGGGACATTCGAGATCGACGGCCACCTCGCGACAAGCATCTTCGAGCGCGTGCCGTTCATGTATCCGTTCAACCTCACCGGCCAGCCCGCCGCGAATGTCCCGTGCGGGTTCACCAACGAGGGCTTGCCCGTCGGCCTGCAAATCGCCGGTCGCTGGCACGCGGACGCGCAGGTGCTCCGGGCGGCGGCCTGCTTCGAGGCGCTCCAACCGTGGGCGCACATGCGACCTTCGGTCGGGGACGAAGGACTGAGGACTGAGGACTGAGGACTGAGGACTGAAGTGGATCCGCTCCCTCCCCTCGCTATCGCCGCACGGAACCGGTACATACCGCGATCTCCGGGTGATGGAGAAGGGCCGGGGGTGAGGAATATCATCACCAACACCAAGCAAATATACGTCATACAGGCTTCCGGCTTCTGACTACTGTCTACCGTCTACTGTCTACTATGGGGGAATCATGGCAACACAACGGATCGAGTTTGGCTACAACCCACCGAGCGGCGATCGCGGCATCGAGACGATTGATGCAGCGACGTACGTGCGGGACTTGCACGAGGTCTGCGACATCGCGAGCCAGCACTTCGACACCTTCTGGGTTTCCGACCATTTCATGCGCGGCGACACCTTTCGGATGGAGTGCTGGACGCACCTGACGTGGCTCGCGGCGCGCTATCCGACTCAGACGGTCGGCACAGTTGTCATCGGCAACTCGTACCGCCACCCGCCGTTGCTGGCGAAGATGGCGGCGAGTTTGCAGGAGTTCAGCCGGGGGCGGCTCATCATGGGGTACGGCGCGGGCTGGCTGGAGGATGAGTACCACGCCTACGGCTACGAGTTCCCCTCCGCCCGCGTGCGCATCGCGCAGATGGTCGAGGGCATTGCGGTGATGCGCGCGATGTGGACGCAGCGCCCCGCGACGTACGACGGCACGTATTACCACGTCAAGGACGCCTACTGCGAGCCGATGCCAAGCCCCGTGCCGCCCGTGATGATCGGCGGCGACGGCGAGAAGTACCTACTCCGCGCCGTCGCCGAGCACGCCGACTGGTGGCTCACCTACTCACGCGGCACGGACGTGATCCGGCACAAGTTCGATGTCTTGCAGCAGCATTGCAAGGATGTCGGGCGCGACTTCGCGACGATTCGCAAGGTCTACCCGACGACGGTCTACCTCGCGGGGACCTACGCGGCGGCGGAAGCCCAGGCGGGCGCGAAGGCGCAGAGCGCGGAACCGCCCTTCATCGGGGAACCCGCCGCGCTCATCGAGCGCATCCACGAGATGATCGGCCTCGGCTTCGACCACTTCGCGCTCTCCTTCCCCGGCTGGACGGAGATGAGCGGGATGCGTCTGTTCATCGATGCGGTGCTTCCCGCGTTCCGCTGAACGAAAATCTCAGGGCTTTTCAGCGCTGTATGGGACATGCTTCGATGGTGCGTACGGGCGGTTCGCGAACCGCCCTCCCCATTTCTATGGCTGGATATTCAGGATGGAATGGCCACCGGGCGGTTCACGATCTTTCGTAATCGCACTCCGGCGAGGAATAACCAGAGCACGAGGGTGTAAACGATCAGTCGCTCGCCCGCGCCGTGGGGCAGCACGGCGTACAGCGTGATGCCGAGAACAACCGCGACCGCCAGCACGCCCGACACGACGCGAAACGGACGCCACCGGGAACAGCGAAAGAAGACCGGCGTGAGGACGAGCACGCTGATTGCTTCGAGCGAGATCGCGACGAGCGCCGCGCGCCCGTGGATTGCACCGGCGAGCGTCGCGGGCCGACCGTCGATGTCCGTGCGGAAGAGGCCGATCAGCACCGTCGCGATGCCCGACACACCGAGAATGACCGTGCCGACGCGGCCAACGGGATGCTTCCCCAGCGTCATCGCGATGCCGACGGAGAGCGACAGCGTCCCGCAGCCGAGGATGACCAGCGCGCTCGCCATCAGCCAGCCATACCGGCCAACGGCGTACTCGCTGATGAAGTGCGTCGCCGGTGAGAGGTCACGCCGGAGGATGTGCAATGCCCCGTTCGCGATCAGGAACCACGCCGGATCGACGACACTCAGCGGCACGATGACGGCGCCCCAACGCGAGCGGTGATGATGCGTGGACGGCGCGGTTATCACGAGGGCGCGCGCCGAGCGGTCGGTTTTCTCAAACACTGACGTGCCATTTTCACTCCGTACATCCCGGTCACGCGGTTGTTTCCCGTTGCGGGACGGTCGAGTATAACATCGGGAGAGGCCCACACGAGAAAAGCGCCGGAGGGGGTTAGGATATGCAGATCGCGTTCGCGTCGCTCGTCGGGGTCGAGCCGATGCCCTTCCCGACGCTCCTCGCGCGGGCGAAGGCGCACGGCCTGGATGCCGTCGAGGTCAATGTCGGGCCGACGTTCCGGCGCATCGGGGACGCACCCTACCCCGGCCACCTCAATCTCGACGCCATCGCGCGCGACGGCCCCGCCGCGACCCAGGAACTACTCGCCGCGCACGGCTGCACGATCACCTCGCTCGCGCCGATGCTCAACCTGCTCGCGCCCGACCCCGCTGTGCGCGCGGAGCGGATCGCCGTCGCGCGGCGGACCATCGAAGCGTGCGCCGCGCTCGGCGTGCCGACGATGGTGACGTACGGCGGGTCGGCGTCGGGGATGCACTTCTACGGCCTGCCCGGCGTCGGCCCGGACCACACATCGAACCGCGTCGCAGAGAACCTCCGGCAATTCCAGGCCGTCTTCACGCCGCTCGCGGAGTATGCCGAGGCGCACGGCGTCCGCATCGCCTTCGAGACGGCGGCGCGCGGCGGCGGTCAGGGGAACCTCGCGCACAACCCGGAGTTATGGGACCTGCTCTTCGACGCCGTCCCCTCCCCCGCGCTCGGCCTCAGTTTCGACCCGTCGCACCTCGTCTGGCTCCAGATCCCCAATATCCCCGACCTCATCCGCCAGTACGGGCCGCGCATCTACCACTTCGACGGGAAAGACACCGAGATTCTTCCCGCTGTGCTGGCACGGCAGGGCATCCTCGGCAATGCCTGGTGGCGCTACCGGCTCCCTGGCCTCGGCGCGCTCGACTGGCGCGCCATCCTCTCCGCCGTGCGCGACACCGGATACGATTCCGTCATCAGCATCGAGAATGAGGACCCGCTATTCCTCGGCCTCGAAGGCGTGGCATGGTCCGCGTCGTATCTGCGGAGCCAGTTTCCTTTCGACCTGACGAACAGTAACTCGACAACTGGCGGGTGAATTATTGGTGGCACGACGGCAACGCAGTCGCTTTGTCGATGATGAGGAGGGGCGCACGATGGCGGACACGGTACGGATGGGCCTGATTGGTTGCGGCGGCATCGCGCGGACGCACGCGGCGGCGCTCGCGTCGTTGCCCGAATCGAATTTCGTCGCCTGCGCGGACATCGACGGCGACCGTGCGCGCGCGATGGCGGCGCAGCACAACGTCCCGCTGGTCTTTTCGGACGCCGAATCGCTCCTGCAAAGCGGCGAGGTGGACGCCGTGCTCGTCTGCACGCCGCACCCGAGCCACGCGCCGCTCGTCGTCGCGGCGGCGGAGGCGGGGGTGCACGTGCTCTGTGAGAAGCCGATCACGACGCGCCTCACCGACGCGGACCGGATGATCGACGCGGCGGCGCGGGCGAACATCAAATTCGGCGTCATCTTCCAGCGGCGATTCTGGCCCGCCGCCCAGCGGATTCGCAAGGCAATCGACGATGGTCAACTGGGCGACCTGACGCTCGGCGAATGCATCGCGCACCTCTCGCGCGATCGCGCCTACTTCGCGCGGGATGCATGGCGCGGCAAGTGGTCGACCGAGGGCGGCGGCGTGCTGATGAATCAGGCCGTCCACACGATCGACAAATTTCAGTGGTACATGGGCGAGGCCGTGGAAATCTTCGGGCGCTACGCGACGCTCGTGCACGGCGATTACATCGACGTGGAGGACACCGTCGTCGCGACAGTGAAGTTCGCCAGCGGCGCGCTCGGCATCATCCAGGCGTCCACGAGCGTGAAGCCGAACCTCGGCTTCCGCGTCGCCGTTCATGGCTCCAATGGCGCGACGGCGAGCGTCTGGGAGTTCCCAGAGAGCAAGGAAGGGATCAACGACATCTGGACGGTGGCGGGGGAGGAGAAGTTCGTTACCGTCTGGGAGGGGGTCGAGGAGCGGCGCTCTGGCTTCCCCTCATTCCACGCGCTGCAAATTCAGGACTTCATCCAGGCCGTGCGCGACGACCGCCCGCCCGCTGTCACCGGCGCGGAGGCGCGGAAGTCGCTCGAAATCATCCTCGCGATCTACCACTCATCGCGCACCGGATTACCCGTGCAGTTGCCGATAACAGGGAAAGACATTGGGGAATAGATACATGGGGCTCGGTGATAATCGGCGGAGCAGGATTCAGCCCAAAGTGGTTCAATGGAGAATGCTTCCTGCCTATCCGCAGGGGCGGTGCTCGAACCGCCCTCCCCGGCCTCCATGGTTGCACACCGTTCGCGATCATCGCGGCGTCAGGGAGGGCGGTTCGAGCACCGCCCCTGCGCAGACGCCGGATACCGCTGAGTATCGTTAACTGAACCGCATTGGGCTGAATCCTGCTCCGCCGTTCTTAATTTGCTGTCGCCCCCGCGAACATTCGGTCCTGCTCCGCGCGCAGCGACCAGAGGAACGAATCGGCGGGGCGCTCGATCATCTCATAAGTGATCGGTTGATCGGCCGGAACGTCGCGCGTGAGGCGCACACCATCCGTCATCGTCAGCGGCAACAGGTTCTCCGCACGGACGATCTCGGCACGCTCGATCAGGCCGTAGGCCATTCGGCCGCCGCTGCCGTCCAGCGTCTCCCCGGCGCGCAGATCGTGCTTCGCGACGGCGACCACGTCCGCGATGGGCGCACCGATGGGTGCCCCCGTCGCCTTGCCGTACAAGCCCGCCTCCGCGATCGACATTGGCGCTTCGATGCCGCAGAGATGATAGGGCCGGTAGTGCGCGGCGGTCGTGCCGTCCGGCCCCATCTTCAGGCCGTAGAAGCCCAAATCCTGCGCGATGCGCGGGTGATCGGTGCGCACGACGATGAAGACGCCGATGTCGAGGTGATCCGGCAGCACCGTCGCCCCATCGGGCGCGACCGCGTTCGCCAACTCGACGACGCCGAAGCGATTCAACACGCCGCCGTGCTCGCGCAGGCTGAAGACCCGCGCGAGGTCAGTCGCCGTCGCGCTCGGCTCGTGCATCCCGCGCACATCGGGCACGAGGCCCGTCATGTTGGCGACGCTGCACATCTCGATCTGCGACTTGGAGCCATCCCGGAACGAGTTGTACATCTGTGCATTCAACTGCTGTTCCTGCACCAGTTCGCTGGCGAAGCCGTACCGCGCGAACGCCCCCTCCGGGTCGCCGGTGCGGTCGGACCCGAAGAGGCGGGTGCCGCGCCCCGCGACGACGACCTCCAGGCCAAGCGCCCGCGCCCAATCGACCAGCCGCATGATGCAGCCCGGCTGGTCGCCGTCCGCGATGGTGTAGACGACGCCCGCCGCCCGCGCCCGCCGATGCAAGAGCGGCCCGATGGCAACATCCGTCTCCATGTTCACCATGACGATGTGCTTGCCGCCCGCAATCGCCGCCGCGCCGATCCGCGCGCCGTTCTCCGGCACGCCTGTCGCCTCCACGATCACATCGAGCGGCGCATCGCACAGCGCGAGCGGGTCGTCCGTCACGGCGGCCTGACCGCGCTCGATGGCACGCGCAATTGCACCACTATCGCCCGCGCGGACGACATCGTCCGCCGAGCGTCCGTTCCGCACGAAGACGCCCTGCGCCTTATCGGGGAACAAATCCGCGAGCGCGACGAGCCGCACCCCGCGCATCCGCGACACCTGATGCGCCACGCTGGAACCGAACTTCCCCGCGCCGACGATGCCGACACGGATTGGTGTGCCCGCACGCTCGCGCTCCGCCAAATCCGCCGCGATCATCTTCGCTCCCTTCTTCCTTGTCTCCGTTAATGTCCCCGGAACACTACACCGTCCGGGGATGCCCGCACAAGGGACTCGCTCCGCGCAACTCGCTATCCCACAGGAGCACTTGGCACAACCGATGCAACCAATCGCACGAAACAGGTCGCGCTTCCATCACTGGCAGCGCGCGCAGGGCCAACCGTGGGAACCGCAGTGAGGAGCAGCAGATGACTGAGCAGGTCAGCGATTATCTCGTCTCTCGCCTGAAGGCGTGGGGCGTCCGGCATGTCTTCGGCTACACGGGCGACGGCATCAACGGCATCATCGGCGCGCTCGACCGCGCGGGGAACGACCCGGCCTTCATCCAGGTGCGGCACGAGGAGATGGCAGCCCTGATGGCCTGCGGACACGCGAAGTTCACCGGGGAGGTCGGCGTCTGCATGGCGACGCAGGGGCCGGGCGCGATCCATCTGCTCAATGGCCTTTACGACGCCAATCTCGATCACCAGCCCGTTGTGGCGATTGTCGGCCAGCAGTCGAGCGCGGCCATCGGCAGCCACTATCAGCAGGATGTGGACCTGCACACGCTCTTCAAGGATGTTGCGGGGGCCTATGTCCAGACGGTGGAATCGGCAGCGCAGGCACGGCACGTCATCGATCGCGCCTTCCGCATCGCCAAGGCGGAGCATACCGTCACCTGCGTCATCGTGCCGCACGACGTGCAGGAGATGGAGGCGGTGCCGAACCCGCCATCGGAGCACGGCATGCAGCACTCGGGCGTCGGCTACTCATACCCGCGCGTCATCCCCGCCGACGCGGATCTCCAGCGCGCTGCGGCGGTGCTGAACGCCGGGCAAAAGGTGGCGATGCTCGTCGGCGCGGGCGCATTGAACGCGACGGACGAGGTGATGCAGATCGCGGAACTGCTCGGTGCGGGGGTGGCGAAGGCGCTCCTCGGTAAGGCAGCGGTGCCGGATGACCTACCGTATGTCACCGGCTCCGTCGGCTGGCTCGGCACGAGCGCGAGCAACGAGATGATGATGGAGTGCGACACGTTGCTCATGGTTGGCACCGGCTTCCCCTACACCGAGTATCTCCCGAAGGAAGGGCAGGCGCACGGCGTCCAGATCGACATTGATGGGCGAATGCTCAGCCTGCGCTACCCGATGGAGGCAAATCTCGTCGGGGACAGCGCGGAGACGCTGCGCGCCCTCGTCCCACTCCTCACCCGCAAGAGCGACCGCGCGTGGCGTTCACAGATCGAAGAGAAGGTGCGCGCGTCGTGGCAGGAGTTGGAGCGGCGCGCGATGCACGACGCGAACCCGCTCAACCCGCAGCGCGTCTTCTGGGAACTGTCGCCCCGCTTGCCGGAGAACGCCATCCTGACGGCGGATTCGGGCACCTCCACTGTCTGGTTCGCGCGCGACCTGAAGATGCGGCGCGGCATGATGGCGTCGGTCTCGGGGACGCTCGCCACGATGGGGTGCGCCGTGCCGTACGCCATCGCCGCGAAGTTCGCCCGCCCGGATCGCGTCGTCGTCGCGGCGGTGGGTGATGGTGCGATGCAGATGAACGGCATCAACGAATTAATCACTATTGCCAAGGAATGGAAGCGGTGGAGCGACCCGCGCCTGATCGTGCTCGTCCTCAACAACCGTGACCTCAACTACGTGACGTGGGAGCAGCGCGTGATGGAGGGCAACCGGCGCTTCGTCGCGTCGCAGGAGGTGCCGGATTTCCCGTACGCCCAGTACGCGGAGATGCTCGGCTTGCAGGGCATTCGGGTGGATGCGCCCGATCAGGTCGCGGGTGCATGGGAAACCGCGCTCGCCGCCGACCGACCGGTGGTGTTGGAAGCGTTCGTTGACGCGGATGTCCCGACGATCCCGCCGCAAATGAAGCCGGAGCAAGTCAAGAAACTCCACGAAGCACTGGCGAAGAACGATCCCGAGCGCGCGGGCGTCCTCGCGCAGATCGCACAGGAGCAGCCGGAATTGGCCAAGCAACTCCAACCGACAGACTAAGCGCCGGAGCCATTTCACGGCCCGCATCGTGCATACCGAGAAATTACGACCGGCCACCGTTTCCGCATCAGGAAGGAGCACCACCCCGATGTATGCCGCCACCATCGAGAACGCGATTCAGCGCATCCCCGGCCTCGCGGAGAACGGCACGAAAGTCGCCCGCGCGATCCACAATGCCGTGCTCAACGGCGGCGATGGCGTCCGCCGGGGCGTGGACATCCTGCACGGCGTCTGGCTCGGTCACCCGCTCCATCCGGTGCTGACGGACATCCCGATTGGCGCGTGGACGATTAGCGTCCTCTGCGACCTCGTGGCGGCGCAGGGCGATTCCGCCGAGGCGGAGAAGATGGCGGACGCGCTCCTGGCAATCGGCGTCGTTGCGGCGGTGCCGACCGCCGTCGCGGGCGTTGCGGACTACTCCGCGATCCCGAAGCCCGCTGTCGCGCTCGCCACCGCGCACGGCCTGCTCAACACCGTCGGCCTCGCCCTGAACATCGTGTCCCTGCGCGAGCGCGCCACGGGTAACCGGGGGCGCGGCGTCCTGCTCTCCTCCACCGCGTTCGGTATCCTGAACTTTTCCGCGTGGATGGGCGGCGAGCTGGTGTACCGCAAGCGCGTCGGCGTCAATCATCACGCGGAGGCATCCGGCCCGAACGACTGGCGGGTCGTGCTTGAAGCGAACGACCTGCCGGAGCGGACCGCGAAGCGGGTGGAGATCGACGGCGCACCGGTGCTGATCTACCGCGACCGCACATCGATCTACGCCATCGGCGCGGTGTGCAGCCACGCGGGCGGTCCACTCGATGAAGGTTCGTTTGAGGGCGTCTGCGTCCAGTGCCCGTGGCACGATTCGGTCTTCGACCTGCGCGACGGCAGCGTGCGCCACGGCCCGGCGACGTACCCGGAGCCCGCCTACGATGTGCGCGTGGAGCGCGGCTCTGTTGAAGTCCGGTTGCGCCACGCGACCGCCGACGCATGACAAACATCCAGCGAACACGGTATTCGACGGTTCGATGCGCACGTGGGCGATGTAGCGTCGTGTCAGACAGTCGTGGCGCTTCACGAAAGAATCATCGCACAAGGAAGTCTTAGAAGGGGAAGTGATGCAAGAGAAATCGAAAGCGCCCCGGGTGGTAGTTATTACGGGCGCGTCGGCAGGCGTCGGGCGGGCCGCCGCAGTAGCGTTCTCGCGGCGCGGTGCGAAGGTTGGCCTGCTCGCGCGCGGATTGGATGGCCTCGAAGGGGCACGCCGGGAGGTCGAGGCCGCCGGTGGCACGGCGCTCGTCCTCCCAACCGAGGTTGCGGACGCCGCGCAGGTGGAGGCGGCGGCGGCGGCGGTAGAGGAGACCTTTGGCCCCATCGATGTCTGGGTGAACGACGCGATGACCTCGGTCTTCTCGCCGGTCAAGGAGATGACGCCTGACGAGTTCAAGCGCGTCACCGAGGTGAATTATCTCGGCTTCGTCTACGGCACGCTCGCCGCGCTCCACAGGATGCTCCCACGCGACCGTGGAACGATTGTGCAAGTCGGCTCCGCGCTCGCGTACCGGAGTATCCCGTTGCAAGCGGCGTACTGCGCGAGCAAGGCGGCGATCCGGGGCTTCACCGATTCGCTCCACTGCGAACTGCTACATGACGGGAGCAATGTGCACCTGACGATGGTGCAGATGCCCGCGCTGAACACGCCGCAGTTCGGCTGGGTGAAGAGCCGCCTGCCGAAGAAGGCGCAACCCGTCCCGCCGATCTACCAGCCGGAGGTCGCCGCCGAGGCGATCTACTGGGCCACGCGGCACCCCCGGCGCGAGGTGCACGTCGGCTGGTCCACGCAGCAGGCGATCTGGGGCAACAAGATCGCGCCGGGATTGCTCGACCGCTACCTGGCGCGCACTGGATACAAGGGTCAGCAGACCGACGAACCGGTGGACCCGCACGCGCCCAACAACCTCTTCGAACCACTCGACGACACGGGCGGCGATCGCGGCGCGCACGGCACATTCGATGACCGCGCACGCGACGGCAGCACGGAACTGTGGGCGACGGAGCACCGCCGGGCAGTGCTGCTCGGTGCCGCAGGCGTCGCAGGGGTACTCGGTATCGCACGCAAACGGAGGAACCAATGACACCGACCCCGGAGAAACTGAGCGACGAACTACGCAACGGCACCAGTGAATACCTCGGCAAGCGGCGCGGTGTTGTCGGCCTCTCGCTCGTCGCGGTCGGCTCGATGGGGCTGATCGCGCTCTACCAGATGGGCATCATCAAGCATCTGCCGGAGCCACCAATTCCCGGCCTCGACGCGGACAAGGTGGACGCCTCGCCAGAAGCCTACGCGCGCTTCCATATGCCGGACGGCTACCTCGGCCTCGGCAGTTACGCGATGACGATGGGCCTCGCGGCGATGGGCGGAAAAGACCGCGCCATCACCCAACCATGGATCCCACTCGCACTCGCCGCCAAGGTCGCGTTCGACACGTATCAGGCGGGCAGACTGACCGTCGATCAAGCGACCAGGGAGAAGGCATTCTGCTCGTGGTGCCTGCTCTCCGCCCTCTCCACCTTCGCCACCGTTCCGCTCGTCATCCCCGAAGCGCGGGCCGCAATCCGGCAACTCACCGGGAAAGCGCATAGCGCCTCGACGTGACCGGTGCATCGCGAGGCATTAGACTGGTGGCCACAGAAACCGGAATCCGCGCCACTACGGGCCTACGCGCGCGGCAGCGATGTGAGGAGCATACGAAGCCGGGCAATGGTGACGATGTCCATCCCTGGTGGGAGCGGCTGCCGCAGGACGCGCGCGTGCCCGGAGTGCCGCGTCACGCGATACTGCGTCGCCCCCTTGCTCGTGCGCCAGAAGTCGAGGTCGAGGCGCGTGTCGCCGACGCGCACGCCTTCCAACCGCAGATCGGGCAGCCACGACGGCAGGTGCGGGTCGATGAGCAGGACACCGAGCGGCGCGAGCGGGAACATGCCGAGCAGCGACTGGACCAGCATCACAATCATGCTCGCCGACCAGCCCTGCGGCTCGCACGCCTCCGGGTAGATGCCGGGGTGCGGGTGCTCCGCGTCCCGTTGCAGGCCGCCGATTGCCTCGGGCAGACGATTCTCGCTGAACAGTTCCGTGGAGGCGAACACCCCCTCCGCGAAACGATGCATCTCCTCCCAGCAGCCATAGCGCGTGAAGCCGTGCGCGAAGGTCGCGCTCTCGATCGGCCAGACGCTGCCGAGGTGGTAGCTGGACGGGTTGTAGGCCGGATGGTCGCTGGAGAGTGTGCGGATGCCCCAGCCGCTGAACATGTCGGGTGCCATCAGCCGCGTCACGACACGCGGGCCTTTCTTTCGCGGCACGATCCCCGCCGTGAGCAGGTGGCCGGTGTTGGACGAAATCGAGCGGACCTGGCGTTTGTCTGGCCCGAGCGCCATCGCGTAGAAGCCCGCATCCTCCATCCAGAATGCCGCCTCGAAGCGGTCGCGGAGTTCACGGGCCTGCTTGAGCAGGTTCCGCGCGTAGCGTCGCTCGCCCATGAGGTAGAAGACGAATGCCGCCTGCTGGAGTGCGGCGAACCAGTACCCCTGCATCTCGCTCGTGGCGATTGGATTCTGGACAATCGTGCCGTGCTCGTCGATGATCGCCTCATCCGAGTCCTTCCACCCCTGATTCTTGACGCCCTTCTCGGAGCGGGTCACGTATTCGAGGAAGCCGTCGCCGTCGAGGTCGCCCTGCTCGTCGAGCCATTGCAGCACCTTGCGGGCGGCGGGGAGGAGCGCACGCACCGTCTCGCGGTCGTTCGTCCACGCGAAGTAGATGCCGAGCATTGTGAGGAAGTCCTGCGGGGCGGAGTAGTCGCCGTAGTACCGCTCGAACGGGTCGTAATTGAGGAGCGAGAGCGGGCCGGTGCGCGCCTGGTGGATGATCTTCCCCGGTTGCTCGTCCCGCCAGTCATCGACCACCGTCCCCTGCAAGGCGGCGTTCGCGAGCAGCGCGTCCTTGAGCATATCCGGCATTGCCATCGCCGCCTGCCAGCCGATGGTCAGCGTATCCCGCCCGAAGAATTGCTGATAGAGCGGGATTCCCGCCGACGGGGCGGCCGGGCCGATCGGCAGACCGAGCGGCAGCGACGCCAAATCCGCCACCGCCGTGCGCCATGCGTGCGCGACGGTGGGGTTCGAGGTCGTCAACACGGGCGCTTTCCCCTGCAACGCCGCGCGCACCACCCCGAGCGGCGTCGGTGCCTCCGCGAACCCCCCATGCGGCATCTCCCTGCGGACGCCATCGAAGATCGGTTCAACAACGAGGGTCACGGTCACGGATGCACGCGGCGCGAGGTCGAGCGGAAAGACGAGCGCGCCCTCCACCGATCGGACGGACACGGGCGTCCCATCGACGCACAGCGCGACGGCCCGGTCGAGCCTTGGATGGTCGTAGCGCACCAGCAATTCGCGGTGCGCCGCATCCCATGTCGTCTGCGCGCCTGCGGTTAAGGCCTGAATGCCGCCCGCCTCCCCATCCTTGCCGGAAAACTGCGCGGAGGTGCTGAGGCCGAGGTCGAACTGCTCGAGGTCCGCGAAATCGGCGGCGACGTGCCAGGCGAGATCGAAGCGCGCAGGCTCACGGAGATGGTAGTTCGTGACGCGCACCGTCGTCCGCATCCCCTCGTCGAGGATGCGTGTGATCTCAGCGTAGACGGATTTGCCCGGAATGCCGGGGCCTTTCGACAGCTCGGTGTAGGTCAGCATCCCGCGACCGTGCACCGGACTGGAGGCGAATGTCCGGAGCGGCTGGCCGTTCGCGGTCAGGTGATCGCGGCAGAGGAGGCGCGTGTTCTCGACATAGAACCCCTCGATGTCATCGCCCGCGACGTTGCCGTCCAGGTTCGTGATGAGGAGCGACTGACCGCTGTAGAGGAAGAGTTGGTTCCCGCGCGCCCGCATCGAAATTCGATGTGTCATTCAAGGCCTTCCCGCAAGCGTCACGTGCTGCAAATCTCCCTGACGCCCAGATTAAGTACGTCGTTATCCCGTCAGATACCAACAGCAGGATACTCGGTATCTCTTACCGATCCCATACAGGCCGGTGACAACGGACCGACCACCGCGATTTCGCAGTCGTTGACGCGGGTATCCTATTCTGCTACTATTCCCTCTCGCAGCCGTGGTTTCTGGCTGCACCGTGGGAGTAGTAGGCCATCCTATCAAGCGAGCGTCAGACGGTGGGAGTGACGCAGCCGGGCCGAACTCGCCCATGTGTCACGCGGCGATGAATGATTCCTTGTAGTCGCTGTCGGGTTGGCCACCGATACCAGGGCCGTCGAGCGGATACCGCACGATCTCGTCGCCGCGCACGCGGGGCTGTAGCTCAGCTGGGAGAGCACCACACTGGCAGTGTGGGGGTCAGGGGTTCGAGTCCCCTCAGCTCCACCACCGCGCGCCGCGCATCACTGCGGAATCAATCGGGGTGGTACCACGGAAGGTTTCTTCAAGCCCTTCGTCCCCTTGCGGACGGTGGGCTTTTTCTTTTTTGCAAGAGGGGCGACTGAATGACGACACAGAATCAAACACCGGTGGGTGCGGGCGCGATGGAGCGGGCGGATCGCTACGATGCGATCCCGATTGAGCGTAAATGGCGCGGGCGGTGGGAAGAAAGCGGCCTGTATCGCACCGATCTGACGCTCGCGACGGGCCGCCCGAAGTTCTACAACCTGATGGAGTTCCCGTATCCGTCGGCGGAGGGGCTGCACATCGGCCATGTCTACACCTATGGCGGCGCGGACACCAACGGGCGCTTCCAGCGAATGCGCGGGTATGAAGTCTTCGAGCCGATGGGCTTCGATGCGTTCGGTATTCACAGCGAGAATTACGCCCTGAAGATCGACACAAACCCGATGCGGTTAACCGCGCGCACGACGCAGCGCTACCGCGAGGAGCAACTGAGCCGCATTGGCGCGATGTTCGACTGGGCGCATTCGGTTGATACCAGCCAGCCGACCTACTACCGCTGGACGCAGTGGCTCTTCCTGCAGCTCTATACGGCGGGGTTGGCGGTGCGCAAGAAGGCGGCGGTCAATTGGTGCCCCAAGGACCTGACGGTGCTGGCGAACGAACAGGTGATTGACGGCCGGTGTGAGCGGTGCGGCACGCTCGTCGTGCAGCGGGAATTAACGCAGTGGTTCTTCACGATTACCGACTACGCCGACCGCTTGCTGAACAATCTCGAAACGCTGGACTGGCCGGAGGAGAGCAAGCGCCGCCAAGCCCACTGGATCGGGCGCAGCGAGGGCGCGGAGCTGATCTTCGCCGTCGCCAGTTCTGACCCCGGCGACAACTCATCCGGCGAGCCGATCCCGGTCTTCACCACGCGGCCGGATACCGTCTTCGGCGCAACGTATGTCGTGCTGGCGCCCGAACATCCGCTGGTCGAGCGTATCACCGCCCCGGAGCAGCGCGCGGCGGTGGCTGCGTACGTCGAGCGGGCGCAGGACACGACCGAAATCGAGCGCACGAACGCCGAGCGCGAGAAGACGGGCGTGTTCACAGGCGCGCACGCAATCAACCCGGCGACGGGGGAACGTGTGCCGATCTGGATTGCGGATTATGTGCTGGTGCAGTACGGCACGGGCGCAATCATGGCCGTCCCCGGCCACGACGAACGCGACTACGACTTCGCCCGCGTCTACGGCTTGCCGATCGTCAAGGTCGTCGCGAGCGACGTGGGCATCGCGGAATCGGCGTACACCGACCCCGGCACGCTGGTCAACTCCGGGCAATTCGATGGGTTATCATCTGACGAGGGTAAGGTGGCCATCGTCGCGTGGCTGGGGGAGCGCGGGGTGGCGCGGCCGCGCGTTACCTATCGCCTGCACGACTGGCTGATCTCGCGCCAGCGGTATTGGGGGCCACCGATCCCGATCGTCTACTGCTCGTCATGCGGCATCGTGCCGGTGCCGGAGGACCAACTGCCCGTGCTGCTGCCGGAGATTGAGGATTTTCATCCCACCGGAACCGGCAAATCGCCACTGGCCTCCGTTCCCTCGTTCGTCAACACGACCTGCCCGACGTGCGGCGGCCCCGCCGAACGCGAGACGGATGTCTCCGACAACTTCCTCGACTCCGCGTGGTATTTCCTGCGCTATCCCTGCACTGAGTGGGGCGACCGCCCGTTCGACAAGGAGCGGATCGCGCAGTGGTTGCCCGTTGATATGTACTTCGGTGGCAAAGAGCACGTCGTGATGCACCACCTGTACGCGCGATTCATCACGATGGCGCTGCACGACTTAGGCCACCTGCCGTTTGAGGAACCGTTCAAACGACTACGCCTGCACGGCTTCGTGACCAAGGACGGCGCGAAGATGAGCAAGTCGCGCGGCAACGTCGTGAACCCAAATGAGTACTTCGCGCGTATCGGGTCGGATGCGTTCCGCATGTACCTGCTCTTCATGGGGCCGTTCGATCAGGACAACGACTTCAGCGATATGAACCTCGTCGGCGTGACACGCTATGTCGAACGCGTCTGGCGATTGGTGACCGAGGCCGCGCCATCGGAGGGCGCGGGCGTTGAAATGCGCTCGTTGCATCAGGCCATCAAGCGGGTGACCAGGGAACTGAACGAATATCAGTACCACACCGCGATCGCCGCGCTGATGGAGTTCACGAACTGGATCGGCGCCAACCGCGACGCCTTCACCGTTGAGCAGTACGGTGAGACGCTCCGCGTTCTGACGTTAATGCTCGCGCCGGTCATGCCCTTCCTAGCGGAGGAGTTGTGGGAGCGGCTCGGCAATCCCTACAGCGTCCATCAGCAGGACTGGCCAACATGGGACGAGGAGCTGGCGACGGAACCCGAAATCATCATCCCGGTGCAGGTCAACGGCAAGGTGCGTGACCGCCTCTCCGTTTCCCCCGGCGCCGACGAGGAGACGCTGCGTGCGCTGGCCCTCGCCTCTGCCCGCGTGCGGGAGCATCTCGGCGGTCGCGAGCCGAAGAAGATCATCATCGTGCCGGACCGGATGGTGAACATCGTCGGTTAACCGTGGCAAGGGGCGCCCCTCCGCTCTGTTAGAAGGGGCGCTTCTCCATGCATCGCTCGTGCGCGGATGTGTGAGAAGGATTATGCTTGTGTGCAGCAACGCGGCCCGCACGATCACCGCAGACGACAACAGGATAGCGCAATGCACTTGTACTTGTACTCGGATTTGGGCGCTCCCTCGCAGACCGCACTCCTCCCTCCTCAGTCATCCCGCTTGGTCGTGCGGCGGGCGATGCAGAGCGATGCGCCGGGGATTGCGTGGGTGGTGGCGCGGGCATTCAAGGACAAGTTCAACCCCGCGTTCGGCACGGAGGAGCGAGCGACCCGCGCTCTCACGCCGTACGTCGCGTCCGAGATGACGCGCCGGGGCAATCACATGTTCGTCGCGACGATTGGCGATGCGGTTGTAGGCAGCGTTTCGGTCAGCACACAGAAAAGCCCCGCGCCCGGTGTGATCGGGATGTTCTATCACGCTGTCGGCTTCTGGGGCACCATCCGCGCGCTCTGCGTCCTCAGTTTCCTCTCCGACCCGGTGCCCGCGCCCGATGAGGCATATGTCGAGGTGCTCGGTGTCGCACCCAACCAACAGCGGCGGGGCATCGGGCGCGCCCTAATGATCGCGGCGGAGGAGATGGCGCGGTCGCTCCACAAACGGCGACTGACGCTCTACGTTACCGCCAACAACCGTGGCGCGCAGGAGTTATATCTGTCGCGCGGCCTCACGGTGCGGCGGCGGTCACACAGCCTCGTCGGCTGGCTCCTCTTCCGCGCGCCGGGCTTCTGCCGAATGGAGAAAGCGCTCACCTGACGCGCGCAGGGCGAATGCGTTACGGTCAACACTCCGCACCGACGAGCATGTGTCATTGAATCTTCCCGAATGCAAATGAATTGCCAAATGGCTGTCGCTTCACTCCACGGTGCAGTGGCATCATGTTTGCTCATTATGTTGACGCGAAGGGCCGACAGGTCGGCACGAAAAACATTTTTCAGGAGGTTAGAGCGATGCAAAACACACCACGCACAGCGGGGATGCAGGATGCGATCCCGCGACCGGAGATGGCGCGCGGCCCCGCCATGGAAACTGATGCCCAGACGACCGGCACACCGATGGTCGAGGGGCAGCGCGGCTGGCGCTACGGTCAGCCAGCGGGGGTGGAGCAGAACGTCAATGTCGTGACGCCGCGCGACCGCGTCCGTTGGGGGCCGATCCTCGCGGGTCTGCTCAGCGCGCTGACGACCTTCGCGCTGCTCTCGATCCTCGGCGCGGCGATTGGCGCGACGACGCTCCAGGCGAACGGCGGGCCGACGAATGCCAATCCTAATCATTACGGCACGGCGGCGGGCGTCTGGGGCGCGGTGAGCGCGCTGATCGCCTTCTTTATCGGCGGGTACATCGCGGCGAAGACGGCGGCCGTCGGCGGTGAGGGCAATGGCTGGATCAACGGGGCGATGGTCTTCCTCGCCAGTCTACCACTCATCATCTGGCTCGCGAGCCAGGGTGCGGGCAACCTGTTCGGCGCACTTGGCACGAATCTGAATGATCTGCGCAACCTCGCGGCAAACACGTACAGCGATCCCAACGCGCGGCAGAGCGCGGTGGACAACGCGAAGAACGGCCTGTGGTGGTCGCTCGTGTCGCTCCTGGCAGGTCTGGTTGCCGCCGGTCTCGGCGGTCTCGTCGGACACCGCAATGAGCGCGAAGTCTGGCACAACGATATGGGCACCCGCACCTAATCGCTCGCTGAGACAACGCAAAAGGACGGGGCCCAATCTGGCCCTGTCCTTTTGTGTACGCAGCAGGCAGCGCCTACTTCACCTTGCGGATGGTGTCGAGCCGGTCATCGGGGTTGCCGAGGAAAACCCGGCGAAAGAAGATCATCAGCACAAACGGGAAGAAGAAGATAATCGCGAGCACCCCCGCGAACAGCCCGACAAACTTCACCAGATCGACCAGCACATTCGCAACCATGAAAACCATCACGCATCTCCTCTTCATTGAGTTCCGCAGACGGTGGTTCGACAACGACACAGTCCGTTTCGTCTATTGTAGCGGAAATATGGGGGTGAGATTCCCTTACCGCGCCCCCACGAATTCCTCCGCGTGCTCGAAGACGAGTTCGCCCTGCTTGAGGTCCACCGCGACGTGGTCGCCGTCCCGGAAGGTACCGTCCAGCACCTTGAGCGCGAGGGGATCGAGCACGCGCTTCTGGATCGTCCGCTTGAGCGGGCGCGCCCCAAAGACGGGATCGTAGCCGCGCAATGCGAGGTAGTTCTCCGCCGCCTCGGTCATCGTGAGCGTGATGCCGCGGTCGGCGAGCCGCTTCGTCAGTTGCGCCACCTGGATATCGACGATCTGCCGCAGCGCGTCGCGATCCAGCGGGTGGAAGATGACGATTTCATCGACGCGGTTGAGGAACTCGGGGCGGAACTGCTCGCGCAACGCCCCCATGTAGCCGCGCCGGATGTCGTCCTCGTCACGCTCCTCGGCGTCGCTCTTGACGAGTGACGTGTTGAACTGCTCCGCCATCTCCTCCGGCAGCATCTCCTTGACAGCGTTCATCCCCTGCCGCAGTTCCTCCTGCATCTCCTCCATCCGCGTGTGGCTGCCGAGGTTGGAGGTCATGATAATGACCGTATTGCGGAAATCGACTGTCCGCCCCTGCCCGTCGGTCAGCCGCCCGTCGTCAAGCAGTTGCAGCAGCACATTGAAGACGTCCGCGTGCGCCTTCTCGATCTCGTCGAAGAGGATGACGCTGTACGGGCGACGCCGCGCCGCCTCGGTCAACTGGCCGCCTTCGTCGTACCCGACGTAGCCGGGGGGCGCGCCGAGCAGGCGGGAGACGGTGTGCTTCTCCATGTACTCGCTCATGTCGAGCCGGATCATCGACTGGTCGCTGTCGAAGAGGAACTCGGCGAGCGCGCGCGCGAGTTCCGTCTTCCCTACGCCCGTCGGGCCGAGGAAGATGAACGAGCCGAGCGGGCGGTTCGGGTCCTGCAACCCGGCACGGGCGCGGCGGACCGTGTTCGCGACCGCCGTGACCGCCTCGTCTTGCCCGATCACGCGCTGATGGAGTCGGCCTTCCATGTGGATCAGTTTCTCGATTTCGCTCTCTATCAGGTTCGTCACGGGGATGCCCGTCCAGCGCGCGACGATCTCCGCGATGTCCTGCGGTGTCACCTCCTCCGTCAGCATCTGGCCGTGCGACTGCTGGTCGGAGAGTTTCTGCTGCGCCTCCGCGAGGCGGCGTTCGAGGTCGGTCAGCGTGCCGTACTTCAACTCCGCCGCGCACCCGTAGTCCGCCGCACGCTCCGCCGCCTCGATCTGCTGGCGCGTCTGCTCCAATTGCTCTTTCAGCGTGCGCAGCGTGGTGATGACATCCTTCTCGCTCGTCCACTGCGCCTTCAAGCCGTCGCGCTGCTCGGACAAATCCGCGATGTCGCGCTCGATCACTGTGAGCCGATCCTTCGAGGCGGCGTCCGATTCCTTGCGCAATGCCTCGCGCTCGATCTCCAGTTGCATGATGCGCCGCTCAACCTCGTCCAGTTCGGCGGGCATCGAGTCGATCTCCATCCGCAACCGGGAGGCGGACTCATCGACGAGGTCGATCGCCTTGTCCGGCAGGAAGCGATCGGCGATGTACCGGTGCGACAGCACGGCGGCGGCGACGAGTGCCGCGTCCTGGATGCGCACGCCGTGGTGCACCTCGTACCGCTCGCGCAGGCCGCGCAAAATGGAGATGGTGTCCTCCACCGTCGGTTCGTCCACGAGGATCGGCTGGAAGCGTCGTTCGAGTGCCGCGTCCTTCTCGATGTACTTGCGGTACTCGTCGAGCGTCGTCGCGCCGATGGCGTGCAGCTCGCCGCGCGCCAGCATCGGCTTCAGCATGTTGCCCGCGTCCATTGCGCCCTCTGCCGCGCCCGCGCCGACGACGGTGTGCAGCTCGTCGATGAAGAGGATGATGTTCCCGTCGCTCTCCTGTACCTCCTTCAGCACGGCCTTCAGCCGCTCCTCGAACTCGCCGCGAAACTTCGCCCCCGCGACCAGCGCGCCCATGTCGAGTTGGGCGATGCGCTTGCCCTTCAACCCCTCCGGCACATCGCCGCGCACGATGCGCTGCGCCAGCCCTTCGGCAATCGCCGTCTTGCCGACGCCCGGCTCGCCGATCAGGACGGGGTTGTTCTTCGTGCGGCGCGAGAGCACCTGGATGACGCGGCGAATCTCCTCGTCCCGCCCGATGACGGGGTCGAGCTTGCCGCGCTCCGCGATCTCGGTCAGGTCGCGCCCGTACTTTTCGAGCGCCTGGTACTTGCCTTCCGGGTTCTGGTCGGTCACGCGCTGGTTGCCGCGAATCTCCTTGAGGACGGCGAGTACCTTATCCCGCGTGACGCCGTGGGCGCGGAAGATGCGCTCCACGCCCCCGCCCAGTTTCGTGTCGAGCATCGCGAGCAGCAGGTGCTCCGTGCTGACATAGTCGTCCTTCAGTTTTCCCGCCTCCTCAGAGGCGCGCACGAGCACGCTCTGCGCGCGCCCGGAGACGCTGGCGCTGCCCGGCGACGAGAGCCGGGGCAGTGCGTCCACCTCGGCCTCGGCCTCGCGCAGCAGCGTCGTCGGATTGAGATTCATCTTCAGGAAGACCTGCGGGACGACCCCGCCCTCCTGCGCCAGCAGCGCCACGAGCAGGTGCTCCGGCTCCATCTGGCTCTGCTGCTTCGAGACGACCATCTCCTGCGCCGCTAAGGCCGCCTCTTGCGCTTTCTCGGTAAATCGGTTCAGTGCCATGCTTCGCTCCTATCGTCGCCAGAAGTACCGAGTAGCGAGTAAGAGTAGCGAGGGAAACGTACGCCGTCTCGTTACTCGTTGCTCCTCACTCGTTACTTTCTCTCCCTAAACGACGCAGCATCTGCGTCGCGGTATCGTGCACATCGCGGCGGAGTTTCGCCGTGCTCGCCTCGGTCTCCGCCGCGATGATGAGCTGCTCGGCGAGGCGCGTGAGTGTCAGCGCGAGTTCAACCCCCGCAAGGTTGACGCCGCGCTCATCAACCAGGTATTTCACCTGCCGGAGCAACGCCAAATCCTCCGGCGAATAGAGGCGCAGGTTCCCGTCCGTCCGTGACGGCGCGACAAACCCCGCCCGCTCGTATTTCCGCAGCGTCTGCGGGTGCAGCGCAAGCAGCCGCGACGCGACACTGATAACGTACAGTGGCCCTTTGTCTTGCATGAATTCCGTGCCTCCCGTCGCCACACAGGCAGCACCCTGCCCGGTAGTCCATTGCGTCTATCATACGAGTTGATATGGCTTATGTCAAGCTTTTGGAGTCGCCCTATTGGGAGGTAGAAGCCAGATGCCGGAAACTGGACCCCGGAAGACGGAGGGCGGAAGTAAGAAGCCCACGCAGCATTACAAATAGTTGACATGCGACATCTGGTTTCTGGCTTCTTCCCCATCGGTGATCCGTTTCCCGCCGACGCAGTACACTTGTAGTGATGGGTGAATGATAAGACAAGAACGGGAATGGACAGATGCAATTTCCTTCGACGGGCGATCGCGTTGTGATTGGCGGTGGTGGGCTGGCGGGGCTGGCGGCGGCGAAGCGGCTGGTGGACGCCGGCTTTCGGGTGGAACTCCTCGAACAGCGCCCGATTCTCGGCGGCAAGGTCTCGGCGTGGCGGGACGCGGACGGCGACTGGATCGAGTCGGGGCTGCACGTCTTCTTCGGCGCGTACGTCGAAATCTTCGACCTGATGCGCGAGCTCGGCATTTACGAGCACATCCTCTGGAAGGAGCATGTGCTCACGTACACCCTCTCCGAGGGAGACAGGTTCTCCTTCCGCACTGGGCTATTCCCCGCGCCGCTGCACCTGCTGCCTGCCGTCATCAACAACCACTTCTTCAGTTGGCCGGAGAAACTCTCGCTCGCGAAGGCGCTCGGCCCGATGCTCTTCGGGTCGCCCGCGTACCGGGCGCAGCAGGACGGCCTGACCTACTCCGAGTGGCACCGCAAGTTCGGCATTTCCGACCGGATGCTACAGAAGATGTTCATGCCGATGGCGCTCGCGCTGAAATTCCTCCCGCCAGAGGAGATGAGCGCGAAGATCGTGCTCGATGTCTGCGGCGAGTTCCTCCGCAAGCCGGACGCCTCGAAGATGGGCTTCCTCAAGGGATCGCCGCAGGAGTACCTCATTGGCCCGCTGGCGGACTACCTCACGAAGCGCGGCGCGCGTATTCGCACCGACGCGCCGATTCGCGCACTCCACGAAGCGCCGGGGCGCAGCGTTGCGGGCTTTGCACTCGAAAGCGGCGAGGTGGTGCGGGGCGACTGGTATCTGCTCGCGCTCCCCGTGCACAAGTTGAACCGGCTCGTCCCCAATCAGTGGAAGCGCGACGAGCGATACTTCGCGGGCCTCAGCCAGTTCGAGGGCGTGCCGGTCATCACCGTGCAACTCTGGTTCGACCGGCAGGTGACGCATGTGGACAACATCCTCTTCTGCCCGGACGGCCGCATCCCGGTCTACGCTGACCTTGCGAACACGACGCCGGAGTACGCATACGGCGGCAAGAGCCGGATGGAATTCTGCGTCGCCCCCGCGCGCGATCTGATGGGCCTGCCGGATGCGGAGATCGTCGCGCGCGTGAAGGCGAATGTGGATGCGACCTTCCCCGACAGCGGCCCGGAGGCGCGAATCGTGAAACATTCCATCGTGCGCATCCCGCAGTCCGTCTACTGGCCGAAACCGGGCATCGACCATCTCCGCCCGGCCCAGACGACGCCGATCCCGAACCTCTTCCTCGCCGGTGGGTACACCACACAGGACTTCTACGACAGCATGGAGGGCGCGGTCGCCAGCGGTCGCCTCGCCGCGACCGCGCTGATGGAGGCCGCGACCCGGCTACCGACTTCCAGCCGGGAAGCAATTGCAGCGGATTGATTCTTGCATCACCGATTGCGGGATGGCCACCTGATGTGGCGCACCGTTCACTCCCGCAGTAGGCGGGAACGCACCGAATCGGATGCATAAAGGGAGGCCTGAACATGGCACGCGTAGCATTTAATATGGTCTACACGGGAGAAACCACGGACGACAAGACCGGCAACGTGGACGAGGCGCAGCATGCCTTCCTTCAGGCGTGCCGTGACGCGGGCGTGACAACGGTTGATCGTCACTCGCCCGTCAGCGCATATGCAGACGGCGAATCGCTCGTCCGATTGATCACAAAGCTGAACGACGCGCATGTGCCGTACGCCGTCGAGGAACAATCACAGCGCGCGGAAGACGACGGGATGCCTGCGTAGAGCGTCGTAGCATCGATGGCGTGGCTTTAGCGTCGATTGCAGAGCCGTTTCCTCTCTCCTTTCCATCGCCGTCGTGAACTGATGCCTACCGTGATCTTTGGGGGATGGAGAGCGGGCGCCCTTTGGGCAGTGGGGATGAGGAATTGAAGCCCGCCACCGGGAAACCCAATAGACCGCAACGAATCAGGCGATACGCCAGAGCCGCACCGTTTTGTCTGCGGAAGCGGAGGCGATCAGTGTCCCGTCGGGCGAGACGGCGACTCCATGCACGTAATCGGTGTGACCGGAGAGCACGACGGGCGACGCGCCATCCGCGAGCGGCCAGAGACGCACGGTGCGGTCTTTGGAGCCGGAGACAAGTGTTTGTCCATCCGGTGTCGCGGTGATGCTCATTACCCAATCCGTGTGGCCCGTGAATGTCCGCAGCGTCGTGCCGTCCGCGAAGTTCCAGAGCCGGACGGACTTGTCGAACCCGCCCGATGCGACCTTGTCGTTCTGCCCGATCCCGATTACCGCGACGCCCGACACATGATCGGTGTGACCGGAGAGCGTGCGAAGCATCGTACCGTCCGCGACCTGCCAGATACGCACGCTATCATCGAAACCACCGGAGACGATCGACTGGCCATCCGGCGTGAACGCGAGGCCGGAGACGCGAGCGGTGTGCCCCTTCAGCATCCGAACCCCGCTGCCGTCCGCCACATTCCAGAAACGGATCGTCTGATCGAACCCGCCCGACGCGACGGTTCGGCCGTCCGGCGCGAAGCCGACGGTCATCACGGCATCGGTGTGTCCTGCGAGCATCTGCGATACTGCTGGCGAAGTCGGAATCGGTCATGCTGCCATCAACGTGACAAACGGCGAGCGACGCGTCTCGGCGCGCGGAATGTCGGCGAACCACTCACCCAAGCGCAAGAAGTTCAGCGCCACCGCC
>JAABUS010001537.1_pt1 | contig 49696 bp, 43 predicted proteins | sample 5560161 | NCBI WGS metagenome assembly JAABUS01 (sample SAMN10711885, study PRJNA513376) | rock metagenome | isolation source: Antarctica rocks | place: Antarctica: Victoria Land, Trio Nunatak nord | collected 2016-01-04 | reverse complement strand
GTTTCTGATTTTACAATTGAAGCATCACATACTAATAATGAGACAATACACATTGTTTATAAAACTGAAGACAAAAATTCTCCACTGATAAACATTGCACTTATTCAACCTGAAGCCAGCACTGAAGTTAAAAGAGGAGAAAATGGCGGTAGAATACTGCATCATGTAAATATTGTACGTGGATTTAAAACTATAGAAGCAACTTCCACTATAGGAAACCTGGATATAGAAATACCAACGGAACTTCGGAATCAGCCCTTTAAGGTTATAGCATATTTACAAAAGAAAAATACTTTTCAGATAACTGGTGCTGCACAAACGACTGTACAAGTTTCACTAAAACACACATAAGTGTAAATTGGTAAAACATAAGTTATAACTTATGTGTTTACCATAATTAAATAGGTTAGAAAACAATTTTCTTTTAACAGGCAAATCATTCAGCTAATCGCTGAAGCCGCAAATTTTTAAATTTATGAAAAAATTACTGATCTTAGTTGCTGCCTTTATTGTAAGCGCAGGTGTTTTTGCACAAGACAAAACACAAGATAAGAAAATGGGTAAAATGCATGATAAGGGCATGATGGATCACAAGATGAAAGATTGTGTAATGATGAAAGACGGAGCAATGATGGTTATGAAAAACAATGAAACCATGAAAATGGACAAAGACATGACCATGAGCAATGGTACCATGGTTATGAGTGATGGTTCAGTAAAAATGAAAAATGGCAAGACCATGATGATGAAAGACGGAGACTGTATGTACATGGATGGCAAGATGAGCAAAATGAAAATGGATAAGATGATGATGAAGAAAAAATCGTAGTAAGTATTAGGTTAACTATGAATTGACGTATTTACTATCAGCAGTCAGCTATCAGCTATCAGGAGAAATTTCTACTAATAATTTCCTAACTGCTGATAGCTATTAATGCATGTTATTATGCTAGTGTTAAGTTAAGTATGAAGTTACGTATCAATTTATAGTGTTTTTTAACGCAGAGAACAGCCAGAGGACGAAACACGGAGGGCGCAGAGGAAAGCGCTCTGTGTTCTTTGTGTTTCCTTCCTCTGGCTGTTCTCTGTGTTAAAAAAATATCTGACGGCTGATATAAATTACGTCACATTAAATTTAACTTAACACTAGTTAAACATTATACGCACAATATGCCCTCATGAAAACAATTAGAAACAAACACCCTTTGGTAATGAGGTGGACTCATTGGGTTAATTTTCCGGTATTAATGATTATGATCTGGACGGGAATGCTCATCTATTGGGCCAATGATGAATACTCAATTACTATCTTCGGACATACTTTTATTCGTTTCTTTCCTGACTGGTTTTATAAATTTTTAAAATTACCCCAACGTCTTGCAGAAGGAATGGCTTTTCATTTTCTTTTTATGTGGTTCTTTGCTGTAAATGGTTTGTTATACATCTTATATACAATTTTTTCAGGAGAATGGAGACAGTTGCTACCTAACAAACACTCCTTTAAAGAAGCATGGCTTGTTGTTTTACATGACCTTCATATAAGAAAATCTATTCCCCCCCAAGACAAATACAATGCTGCCCAACGTATAGCTTATACAAGTATTATCATCATGGGATTAGGGTCTCTGATAACCGGTTTGGCAATTTACAAGCCGGTTCAGTTTTACTGGCTGACTTGGCTATGTGGTGGCTATCATTGGGCAAGGATGGAGCATTTTATTCTTACTATCGGGTATGTGCTATTTTTTCTGATACACATAACCCAGGTTTTATTAGCAGGATGGAATAATTTCAGATCAGTGGTTTCAGGATTTGAAATTGTTGATCAAAAAACTTCTCCACTTCTCAATGTTGAAAAAGATGAAAAAGTTGATTAATAAAAATACTACTGAGCAAATTGTATCCGGCAACAAGATTCAAAGACGAAACTTTATTTCTTTTGCTGCTTTTATCGGCTTGTATGGGGTAGCTTATGGAGGCTGGAGATGGCTCTATAACTCGCCGGAAGAAGAATCAGGTGTAACTGCCGGGGCAAGAAAACCATTGCGAAAAGCGCTTAATAAAACTGAATTGTTTTTTAGAAAAACATTTAGCCATAATCATCTCGTGCAAACATATCCTAAATCCATGGCCGCTAAAAAGGTAAGGATAAACAGTGAAATTGGTATTGATGACCGTGACTTTAAACCCCAAGATTGGGTACTGAAAATAAATAAAAGTGATAAAGAATCATTTAATGTAACACTGAAAGATTTAATGGCGCTGCCCAAAACAGAGATTGTTTATGATTTTAAGTGTGTGGAAGGATGGGACCAGATCCAACATTGGGGAGGGGTTAAATTTAGCGACTTTATAGCCCATTATAAGTTACAAGACCAGGCAAAACTTCAATATGCAGGTTTTGCAACTCCTAACGAAGAATATTATGTTGGCATAGACATGCCAAGCGCTATGCATCCTCAAACATTGTTAGCTTATGAAGTTAATGAAAAGCCATTACCCCTACAACACGGACTTCCACTACGGCTTATCATACCTGTGAAGTATGGCATAAAAAATCTCAAGCGTATCGGTGCTATTTCATTTAGTAACCAACGGCCTCCCGATTACTGGGCCGAACAGGGTTATGATTATTATTCAGGATTATAGTGTTATGCCAAATATAATTTCTATAAATGTTGCTATCATCCAACAGCCAACAGCTATCAGCTATCAGGACGCTAATGCGTAATGTATTTCCTCCTGATTGCTACATCTGATAGCAAAGCGACAATTTAGGGTTGACATAACAATAGTTCTTCTTGTTAAAATCATTAAAAGAAATAAAGCACCTAAGACACTTGCAGGAAATGGCAAACTAAAAGCCACTTTTCGCAAGTACTATTTACTCCTCGTTCAAGCGATAACTTTTATAATGGAATGTAACGAAGGCTTGATTTTTATATCAATACGGATACATACATTGAAAAGTCAATCATGAAAATAGCCACCTATAACGTCAACGGCGTAAACGGACGCCTGCCTGTGCTGCTCCGCTGGCTCAAGGAAACAGCACCGGATGTAGCTTGTTTGCAGGAACTTAAGGCCCCGCAGGAAAAATTCCCAAAGGAAGCCATTCAGGACGCGGGATACCAGGCCATCTGGCATGGACAAAAAAGCTGGAACGGGGTTGCTATTCTTTCCCGTTTAGGAACGCCCGAGGAAATCCGACGGACACTTCCGGGCGATCCCGATGACATCCATAGTCGCTATATCGAAGCTAACATCAACGGCATTATTGTAGGCTGCCTTTACCTGCCTAATGGCAATCCTGCTCCCGGACTAAAATTGGATTATAAACTTGCCTGGTTTAAACGCCTGACCGCTCACTCCCAAAATCTTTTAGATCAGGATACACCTGTGTTACTCGCCGGTGATTATAACGTGATGCCAACAGAACTGGACGTTTACAAGCCGGAGCGATGGGTGGATGATGCCCTGTTCAGGCCGGAAGTTCGCGCGGCATTTAAAAATCTGGTAGCGCAGGGGTGGACGGATGCGCTACGGAAACTTCATCCGGACGAGAAGATCTATACATTCTGGGATTATTTCCGCAATGCGTATGGCCGGGATGCAGGATTACGAATTGATCATCTCTTATTAAGCCCGCACCTCGGCAACCGGCTTGTTGCTGCCGGCGTTGACCGCCATGTCAGGGGTTGGGAAAAATCAAGTGACCATGCTCCCACCTGGATCGAACTAATGGATAAGTAAAAGTTTTATCATGGTTATTATATTGGGCTGATCTTGGGCGGATTTGCTTTAACCTGCATGCGCACCTTGCGCGGCCCGAAAAATTACTTTCTATTTAATTTGTTAAGGGTGTAGCAAATTAAATTATTTTCCAAATGCTGGCCTTTTGTTGTTCTGATATTGGTGAGATTGAGCTCATACACATATCCCGGTTTAAGGCTTTGCAAACTCAGCGACACTTTTTTACCCTCCTGTGAAACTTTGATATTAGTCACGGGGATCTCCTGGATATCGAACTGGTCGGAACCATATTTCTTATGGTATTCATAGAAGTACCGTTTGAACTTGTAATTGGCCGGATTTGCCAGCATGGATTCATCCAATGGCTCGGTAAAACTCAGGTCAAAGCCTGTGCTTGTCAGGTGCATGTTATAGATTTCAACGGGGTTTTTGCCTGTGAATACAATCCGCTGGATTCCTTCATCGCCTGTCCAGGCTTGTTCCTGCGCCTGACCTACCCACAAGCTTCCATCGGGCGCAAAAGCCAGGCGGTTATTGCCTTTGCGCAATCCTTTACCGGTAATAAATGGGATACAGGCTCCCTGCAACGCTCCGTCCACCTCCTCAAGCATCACACGTATTATACGTTCCTGGTTCATTTCTCCAATAAAAAACTGCCCGGCAAAGGGACCGAATTTACCATTTGTTCCGTCACAGCGTGGCTGGGTGGGCGAGTTAGCAATAATGCCATGGGGAAATAACACACTGGCCCTTGTACGCATTTGTTCCAGTTCTGGCAAAGGGACTTCATAAGGACTGCCCCGTTTCCAGTTTTTCTGCCAGACAAGGCTAGCCGGATGACCATAAAATTTTCCCTGCACCACCTGGTACAATGCGCTGGTGCCTACCCAGTCGCCCTGGTTATCGGTAGCAAATAAATTTCCTTCCAGATCAAAACCCAGGCCGTTGGGTGAACGAAAGCCGCTTGCAAAAGGTAATAAACTGCCTTCCGGTATTAGCTTCATAATCCAGCCCCGGTAAGGAACGGCGGAAAACATCTGGCCCTTTTGATTAAGTGTAGCGGTATCTAATTTACCCCGAACTTCTTTGCGAATGTTTCCATTAGAAGAGGCCGTATTTAATCCAAAAAATAGATTGCCCTGCTTATCTTTTACCGGCCCGTAGTTAAACTCATGGTAATTGCCGGAAATACCAAAGTCATCGGTAATGGTTTCAAAAAGGTCTGCATGACCATCGCCATCGGTATCTGTGATGCGGGTTAATTCTGGCCGCTGCATGACTATGATCTCAGCATTGCTGATAACGAGCATTCCCAATGGTTCCTGCAGGCCTTCCGCAAAAAGGGTCCATTTTTTTGTAGCCGGGTCATAGGTCATTACTTCTCCGCGTAAAAAACAAGCGATCAGTCTGCCATTGGGTAGAAATTCCATAGCGCCTGTCACGGGCCTAAGGCCTTCCGGCATTTTGATGGATTCAACCAGGTAAGAGTCGGTTAATACCGGAGAATGGGGACGAGGAACCTGACCCGATAATACAAACCAACCTGTGATTAATAAAATAACCAATGTTCTATTCATGGTCTTAATTGTAGTGTAAGATTATCCTAAGGCAATGTGCAGGTCGTTCCATGACACCACAGCTATGAACGTAATATTCCTCCTCAAATTACAATACTTTATTACGCACCTTTTTAATATTCAAACAATAAAAGTAAGGTGCCCTATCAGTTTTTTTCAAAACATTATTTCTTCTTTTTTTGAATAACCAAATGGTAGCTCGTCATGGTTACGGTAAACTGCTTTGCCTCACCGGGTGTAAGCTCCAGCCTCCCGTCTTCCCATTTGCCGGTTGAAAATTCGTACCCGGTGGCATCTTCCTGCAGATTGGTATAAAACCATACCGGCTCACTGGCATCAGGAATACGAAATTGCCGCACGAGCCCGTTACCGTCTTCTTTGGAATGAATCAGTTCATATACATCGAGTCCGTTGATGGTATAATGGAACTCCGGGTACTTATCAACCAGGCGGTAGCCTTTAAATTTGATCTTGGGAACCGTAGCGTTTTCCCCCAGGCGAAGGGGATAGTCCAGGTTATCACGAAAAAACACATCGCCTAGTATTTTAGCCGAAGCATCGGAATGCCCCTTCCATAAATCGGTATTATCAACAAAACCTCCTTTCCAGGCGAAACGCAATTTGCAGGTGCCTGCATCCCAGCAATAGGACAGTTCACCAGGAAGCCGCACTACGATTGCAGCAGGACTAGCACCTTTGATAAAAACGCGATATAGATAAGGTGGAATCAATGCATAAGGATGCTGGGGTAGAGCATCTTGCACATGCGTTGTATGAACACCCTCTTTTGACATCATGGTAGTGTCCTTTCTCCTAGCTTCAGGGATATTAACATCCTTTACTATTGGCGGCAGCGGACCTTCCTGCATTACATACATAGCACCAAACATTATGAAACCATGCCCTGGATACGTGCACACATACGGATAAACACCGGGTTTTAACGGAGCAGTGAATGTAACCGATTTTGTCTCTGCTGGCGACACCTGGGGTATGAAGCATAAAACTTGTTTCATATTTGGAACATAGTTCAACCGGGGCCCTTTTTCAGCCAGTTGCAGCGCAGCGTTGACCACCTTCAACCGCGCTCCTGGTTGGGTAATAAGGAGGTTGTGGCTCATATCGTCTGTATTGGTTAGTGATAGCGTAACCTTTGCGCCCGGCTTTACCATAAAGCGTACCAGGTCGTATTGAAGGCCGGGAACAGCTTTGATAGAAATGTTTATTGCAGGTGCTTTCAAGCTATTCTGTGCGCGTATAAGGCTTAATACGGTTAATAACAGAACCAGTAAAAAGAATCTTTTATAAATGTTTAGGTAAAAGCTGAGCATGTTTAAAATTACAGAGCTGTAATATTATTTCTTTTTTGGCTTAAAATCAGCGGCCCAGAACAAAGCATTCGTAACCAGCTTAACAAAATCTGTGTTTGCCCAATCCTGAAAGCCTCCTAAACCAATATACACTACCCTTCTATTACGGTGGTTTCTTATCCAGGCCACCGGCTCCTCGCCTTCTGTTGTTTTTCCGGTAAGAAGCAGCTCCGCGTCATCGGCAATGGGTGAGGTCTTATATAAACTATACTTAGAAATGAAATTTTTTACACCAGCCAGTATAGGATGGTTTTTATTAGCCGGATTAACCATTACATTTTGCACAGGGCCCTTGGGATCTCCCACCGCATAAACCATTCCATCTGCGCCCATAACCCGTTTTTCGGGTTCACCTCCAAAGTGATTGGAATAATTACCGCCCAGGATTTCCTTATCGAATGCTGGCCAGGATTCAAAACCATGACTTGATGTACGTAGCGCCACAATAGGTTTTCCTGCATTCAGGTATTTCCTGATGTCTTCAATCGCTTTGCCAGAGATAGTTGTCCTCCTGGCAAAGACCAGTAACACGTCGCAGTCTTTCAATGCATCAGTGCCGTTAAGATTGGAATACTCTTGCTTTTTATTAAGAGGCCCATCGGCTTGTAACATTGTGATCCTGATGTTTGCATATTTTTTCTCCAGGTCAGCTTTATATTGTTGTAAACTATGATGCGATACATACTCGTTGCATCCCGAAATAAATACCACCTGCAGGGTTTTTTGCTTTTTGCTCCACAGGATAAAAAGAAAGCTGGCTGATAATAGTAAGATGAGTTTGAGGGTTTGCATAATGATTTCTATCTGAAAAAATTAAAAGCTACAGTAATGGCTGCTGTGTTATCCATCATTCTTTGGAAACTTTTCTAAATTTTTGAACGCTGTTTCTAAGAATATCCCCAACATAAATATTCCCTTCATCGTCTACTACAACATCATGATACCAACACTTAATGTTTTGCAATTTAAAATCGTTCTTTCCAAATTTCTCTATAAAATTACCTGCTGTATCAAATAGGATAATATCTGAGCCATTATGTTTCATTTTAAAGAATGAAGTAGCATCATCTACAGCAACAAAATTCTTTTGTTTCTCATTATATGCAACCGAACCTATTCTTCCGAAATCTTTGTCTGTCCATTGTTTAATAAACTTACCCGCTGAGTCAAATACTTCAACCCGATTGTTTTCTCTGTCGGCTATGTACACATTTTCTTTATCGTCTAATGTGATTGCATGAGGCAAATTGAAATCTCCTTCCTTTTTTCCTTTTTTACCCCATTCAAAAAGATATTTTCCTGCCGGCGAAAACTTTATCACCCGGCTGTTGCCATAACCGTCACTAACATAAAACGAGCCGTCTCTTGCAACAGCTACATCTGTCGGTTTATTAAAGTGACTTTTATCATCTCCTGAAACTTTTGCTTCACCTAATTTCATTAACAGCTTTCCCTCATGGCTGAATTCATAAACCTGATGCAAGCCAACATCTGTAACCCAAACATTGTCATTCTTGTCAACAGTTAATCCATGAGGCATAATAAAGAGATTATTACCCCAGCTATGAATCACTTTACCTGTGTTTCTGTCAATCTCAAGAATGGTTTTATCCGAAATGTAGGTATCCGGCATAGAACCAATCAAAGGCCATTTTCTCCCTCCTCTATGAAAGATGAAAATGTTTTGGTTCGTATCAATGCCAATACCAGTTGGATTTCCAAGTTTATAATTGTCTGGCAACTTGAGCCAATCTTTCTCAAGTACATAACTCTTAGGTCTATCAATATTTTGCAAAGGAGTTTGTTCAGCATTATTACAGGATAGAAGAAATAAGAGTAAGAGGTAAAATCTTATTGCCATAGTTTATATCAACAAAAGGTGTTTTAGTATGCCGCACAACGAACAGGGCTTGGCGAAGTACGGGCAATAGAATTCCGTCCCGGCTTACCGAAGCTGATTAATGGTTTTTTGTTGATGATTTGTACATACCTAAATTTATAACGTCCTTTAGGTTTGTATTATCAATTTATCATAAATATATTACTATTACTACCTTTTCTTTTTTTGCTACTTTTTTTCTTTTAACAATCAAGCTGGATATGAAGCCAAATTGAAAAACCAAAAGTTGAAAGACGCATTCCGTGCCCATATTTTGCCAAACCCCTTGTTGTAGGCATGTGCATCTGTCAATTAAGGTCATTCAACATTATAAGTCTTTTGCTCTTCTTCTAACATAAGGCGCAATTGTCTTTCATTATTTTTTATCCTTTCTCTTGCTATTTCAACGTATTCGTGACTTATCTCAATGCCAATGTAATTTCTATAAGATTCAGCCGCAACTCTACATGTCGTTCCACTACCACACATTGGGTCAAAAACAATATCACCTTTATTTGTCCATGAGTTTATATGGTCTCTTACAAGGTCGCAAGGGAAAGGTGCAGGATGTCCTTTTGCTTCTTGGTCTTCTTGTTTTTTTCCAACAACATACTCCCAAATATTTCCTTTGATTTTTTTGTCTTTAACTGGCTTGGCAAGTTTTTCTCGTATCTGTTCATTCTTTGAGTAGTTTTTGTATGTCGTACCATTTAGTTCTAACCCTGCATGGGCACAATCAACCATGATTGCATTATGAGTTTTAACTGTTCCCTTACTGAATACAAACATGAATTCAAATTCATTGTTGTACCGCTTTCTATAAATTTGAGGAATTGGATTTCGCTTTCTAAATATCATTGTGTCATGCAAATTGAAACCAACGTTCATAAAGAACAATGCCTGTTTAAAACTTGTTCCAGTTTCACTTCCCTCAATTGTTGCATCATTTACAACCCAAACCACAACCCCACCAGGTTTTGTAATTCTATAAAGTTCTTTAGCAATGTCTTCAAAAGGAAAAACAAAACCTTTGTAATTCCTTAAGTCGTCATACGGCGGTGATGTAACAGTAAGGTCGATAAGATTATCTTCTAAACCTTTCATTACTTCTACACAGTTACCTTCAATAATGGTATTAAACGTATTTGATTTGTCCATGAGCTTTATTTAATTGTAAATATTCCGCTGTCTCTAACAGCATTGATTGCTTTTATTTTACTGTCAATTTTATAAACCTTTATTAATTCTGTCAGTGCTTGGTCATGTGTCATTCGCATTATTATTTCTCTCTGTTGAGCTAAAAAAGTTAAGTCCTCTAATTTAGCAATTTCAACAGATTCCATTGCCGCAATCTTTTCAACATTCCACAAGTCTTTTATCCCTTTTGAAAACGCAAGCATTGTCCGATTAATTGCTAACCAATATTCGGTTGCGCTTTTGGAAGGGTTTAAAGCAGGTACAACTTTTAAAATTTTATGAATGAGGTCTTGAGTTTTCTCCGCTCCTGCTGTTTGAGAAAAACATAAAAGCAGTGAAAGGTGTGAATAAGTAAATATGCAAACATCACTTACGGTCGCACTCTGATAAATTTGGCTGGATGCTCTCGGTAATTGATAAATTGGGCATACTACCATGGCATTTGGTTTTCCATACTTCCAACCGTGCATTGCAGCAACTTTAAAATCTTTTTGATTTTTTGCAGTACGGCTTAATCTAAAGGCTTTCGCATCAGCAACAAAACTGTAGTTTTTTCCAATCACTTCAACGTCTGCTGCATCAGCACGTTCAGTCAAAACGATACTGGTAAGTCCGATTGCCTTGAAACAAAGTGATAATAAACAGTCTGTGTATTTAGAATATAATTTTTCCTCGCTTGAATCGTGTCCGTATGATTCTGGAATACTACCGCACAATCTTAAATGGTCTATAAGTGCGGTGACTCCATTTTGATGTACTTCTTCAGTTAATTCAGCTTCTAACTTGTCGTAGTCGTCCCCAAAATTGCCGCTTAACTTCTTTATCTCACTTACCCAATATGCTCGTCTTTTTATTGCCCTGTCAGAAATTATTTTCGTCATTAATGTTTTCGTTTTGTCAAGGCTTCAAAGATAGGCAAACTGTCATGATTGTTGGGGTCGTCTTGCATTGCCGCACAACGAATGCCAGTGTTGCGTTTGTGTTAGTAAATAACGTTCCCCAGTTAGAATTTTTGTTGAATTTTTCTCCCGCAAAAGTTACGTTCTGAAGTTGAAAAAACTATTCATTGGCTGAAACACACGCTAAGTAAAATCCTGCCGCTCAATGACTTGACCTTCTGCCCACGTTGCAGCAAAAGGTTTGTTAGCTCTGTATTATCTGTCACTGATAAGGTAACTATTTTAAAAGTACTCCTTCTAACTCCTCTAAATACTTTTGATTTTCCGTGAAGTTATTATGTCCTTGCTTTTCCAAAACGATTAATTCGTCCCCGGCCTTAAACAATTTCTTCAGTTTATAAGATTGAGAGACATTAAAAGTGCTATCGTCCTTTCCATGAAAAATGATAATAGGAACTTTTGTCCTTTTAATAAACTCATAAGTCTTTAGCTTATATTTCAAAAGAAAGGAGGGTATGATTGAATATAGAAAAGGGAAATTATTTTTTACGGCTTCATCACCGCTATAATATGGTGCTTGTAGTATTAACATTCTGGGCTTATTATCTGCAGCAACCATAGCAGCCGGTGCTGTTCCAAAGGAATAACCAAAAACAATGATGTTATCTTCTTTGTAAGTAGTTTTTAAATTGTTGTAAGCGTCTTGAACATCATTGTACAGTTGTTTCCCGGTAGGTAAATCTTCTTTGCTTTTTCCAAAGCCACGGTAATCTAAAAAAAATATATCCCAGTTTAAATTTGTATAAGTCTTTGCATACTTGCCCCATTTGTCAAGAGCGTGTCCACCACCATGGAGGTAAAATATTAGTCCTTTGGAAGAGTCTGATTTAAATAATAAGCCATTTAGTCTTTTACCATCTCTTGTTTGAATATTTCTTTCTTCAAATTTGCTGTTAAATTGATACACATCATTTGAGGATTTGGTATTTGTCATTAAGAAATATTCCTGGAAAAAATAATAACACAAACATAAAATGATATAAGAAATTAGTAAAGAGATTATTGCCCAACGAAAAATGTTCTTTGTCTTTTTCATGAAAATTTAGTGAATATAGAGGGTCGTCAAACATAGCAGCCAACATAATAATTCTTGTACTAATATTTTAAATTCACACATCCCCCACCCTTTCTATCTTCCCTACTATAAATATATACGAACATGCTCCCACCAATCCTAAGGCTCCAATAAACACAAGAGCCGGTTTAAAATTTCCGCCGCTTGCAAGGTAGCCGATAACGATCGGGACAATTATTGAAGCCAGGTTGCCCATGAAATTAAATACGCCGCCTGTCAGTCCGATTAAATGTTTGGGTGATAAAATGGAAACAAAGACCCAGGAAATCAACGCCATACCGGCGCCAAAAAAAGCAAGCGACATGAAGAAGATTACCAGCGTAGTATCGTTGGTATAATTGGCGCCAACTATGCAGCCGGATAAAAGGAGCCCGAAAATAATGGGTGTTTTACGGGCCATGCTTATAGACCTTCCTTTTTTAATTAAATAATCGGAAAGAAATCCTGATAGTAGCAAGCCTGCACAAGCTGACAAAAAAGGTATAGAAGCAAGATAGCCGGTTTTTAAAAAGCTTAACCCACGGTATTGTACCAGGTAGGTAGGAAACCAGGTAAGAAAAAACCAAAGGGTAGCATTCACACAAAACTGTGCAATATAAATTCCCCATAAAGTTCGGTTGCTGAATACCTGTTTCCAATCTTCAGGTCGCCATGCGGTGTTGTTATTGGTGTCATGTCCTTTTCTTCTCAATACCCCTCCTCCCTTTTCGATATAGTCCAGTTCAGCTTTATTTACCCGTGGATGTTCCAGCGGGTCGCTGTAAAAAAAGTACCATATTAATGCCCATGCTAAGCCTATCAATCCTGTTACAATAAACAATCCCCTCCATCCGGTATAATGCTGAAGCGCTACCAATGCCGGCGTTAGAAAAGCAAGTCCTATAAACTGGCCTGAAACATACATTGCAGTAGCTGATGCTCTTTCATGATCGGGAAACCAACTGGTAACGATGCGGTTATTGATTGGATAAGAAGGAGCTTCAAAAGCTCCTGTGGCCAGGCGGAAAGCAAACAGTCCGGCAAACCCCTTTACCAACCCCTGGGCTATCGTGGCTAATGACCACGTAACTAAACAAAGTGCATATAATATGCGCGGGCCGATGCGATCTGCGATAAGGCCGCCGGGAATTTGCAAAGCAGCATAGGTCCAGCCAAAAGCGGAAAAAATTAATCCTAGTTGAACGGATGATAATGCAAGCTCTTTACCCAGGGAGGTGGCGGCAACAGAAAGATTGCTCCGGTCCAGGTAATTAATCGCAACATTTATAAATACGAGCGCTAACATTCCGTAACGCACCCGTGTTCTTGTACCTGTATTGCTTAACTGTTCCATTATTCTAATATTGGCTTAGGTGATTGAGGCTGAGTCAAGTTCATTGTATGATTTCCTGATGGCTATCAGATGTCAGCTATCAGGAGGAATTACATTACGAGTTAGCGTCTTGATAGCTGACTGCTGATAGCAATAACACAACATTTTATGCTTGACCCAACCCCAGTTTATCCCTGCTATATGCAAGGCATTCGACTATATTTTTTTCTTCGGCTGCAAGCCGGTCTTCCACACTTAACTTGGAAATCCTGGGAAGAGGAGAGGTAGGTTTATTTTGTTTTACCAGGCGTAGCGTACGTGCGAGATCACTGCCCGGAATTTCTTCAAATGCGGCCCAGTATTCATTCTTCAGGCAAGGTATTTCTAATGGATCACGGGTGATCATTTCCAGGCTAAAAGCAATGGAAGGATTATGCTGCCTGCATAAAGCCATCATTTTTGGCAGGTTCAAAAAGCCTTTACCCAATGGAACCTCCGACAAAAGAAAACCATCCGCATATTCTTCCACTCCCATGTCTTTTACATGTGTGCTGAAAACATAAGGAGCCAGCTTTTCGACCACTTCCATAGGATCTTCCAGCAATGAGATGCTATTGCCGAAGTCCAACGTTACACCAATCCATTCACTATTTAGCTGTTTCAGGGTACTCACCAATTCATCAGCCCGCCAGTCTTTATGATTCTCTATCGCCAGTTTTACTTTATATTTCCGGAGAACGGGCTCTGCCAGTTGTAGAGAAGCCAACGCATTTTTTTTAAATTGCTGTACTGCTTCTGGGGAGTGGTAAACTTCATACCTGCGTCCACCCGATGTTACTGTTCGTATAATCTGGGCTCCCGCTTCTTTGGCGTTAATCACTTCCTGTTCAAATTTCGGAACATCCCCGGCTTTGCCTGGCACACCAATGGATCCTTCGAGGTACATACCCAGTTTCTCCCTTTTATCGCGGAGATTTTTTGCAAAGTCTGCTGTCCAGTCTTTTACAACCACCTGTACGCCACCTGCACCTATTTGGTGACAATGTTCCACCAGGTCAATGGCATTTAAAAAGCCTGGATATTTTTGACTTTTCACTGTTGACTGCCAGCGGCTGCCATAGGAATGAACTACCACACCCATGCGCGTTTCTTTAAACAAGTCAGGCACTTTCAAAAAAGGCAGCGTCATCGCTCCTATCCCTAAGGCAGTAGTGTCACATAAAAATTTTCGTCTGTCCATTGGTTAAGATTTAATTCAGATTTAAAATTCATGTCAGTAGGGGCAGGGGCAAGCCCTGCCCCTACATTGTTCCACTCATACCTACTTATTACTGGTAGCTTTTGTTTGCGCTATATGTTTATTCAGTTCTGCTGCTGTCCAGGGCACAACCCTTCCTTGTGAGGTATTCCTTGTTGTACTTACCGTACGTCCGCTAACGGGGCCGGCATTGTTACTCCATTCGTTTCGGATATATGTCAGAATAGCTGCAATAGAACCATCATCCAAAGTAGAATGAGCCGGCATAACAGGAAGTATAGCAGGTGCATCATAGCGTTTCCCTTCTACTTCCACCGGTCCTTCCAACCCATGCAGAACAACCAGCACCAACCGTTTTTCATTTCCCAGTACCCAATCAGATCCGATAAGCGGGGGAGCAAACCGGTTAAGACCGGCACCATCTGTACCGTGACATCCAGAACAGGTAGAAAGAAAAAGCTGTCTTCCTGCAACAAATTGCTTTTGGGCAATTTCGTTTAATGGATGCTGCGTTTGTACATGGGTGGTATCAGCAACATGCCCGGGCCATTCAAACATAGCCATCAAGGCATGAAGTTGTGGTTGTTCATTTTTAATATCAGGGCGGGTTAAAATCCGGGGTGCTGAAGAAAGACGAACAGGTTTCATTGTAGCATTTTTTCCCTGGATGGAAATTCCTGTAAGTACCACCTTCTCTTTCCAGCCAAAAGAATCTTTCACATCCAGCATGGATAATAAAGAAGTCAGCTCTGCAGGATCTTTCTTGCGAACAATAGAAGTGGTAAGCATTTCAAGGAAAATTTCTTTAGCCGGTTCGCGCCTTTCACAGAAAGATGATTTCCATAGTTTTTGCAAAAAAGAAAATTCCTGGTTCTGAAGACTACTCAGCATAGCATCACGAATCAATGCCGAAGTATCATAACGTTCTGCTATACCCGCCAATAATTGATGTGATATTTTTTCATCCAGTGTATTAGCCGAGAGTGTAATCTGTAGTATTTGTTGAATAGGTGCGTTCACACATATTTTAAGAAGTTGTTCTCCCAATTTTTTACGAACATCTTTATTTTCTTTAGCGATGGGTTCAATTAGGCGCACCGCGGTGGTGCTTACCAGCGGATTAGGATCTTGTAATAATTGGAAAAGCAGCTCGGGATTAATTAATTTTAATCCTTCCATTGTCCATAATGCATGGAACCTGCCCAAGGGGTTATCGCCCTTTAGTGCCAAGTCTGTTAACGGCTTACTTATATTTTTATCACCACGCTCAATCAATAAGCGTTGGGCCATGTCGCGGTACCATCCATCAGGGTGAGAGAGCATAGTGATCAATTCTTCCGATGATGCACCGGAAAGTTTCTTCGGCCCGGATGGTTTCCAATTCTCCGGAACAATCCTCCATATCCTTCCACGATTTACCGGTTGAACAAGCTTACGCTTAACCGTTTGCTCACGCAGGTATGGAGTCATGTAAGTACCATGCTGTACAAGCCCTCTGTACATATCAGCAACATACAGGGCACCATCAGGACCGGTTGCAAGATGAACGGGACGGAACCGTTCGTCAGTAGATGCAAGAAATTCTTTTCCCGGAGTTGGATCATGAGCCATCAGCAATAATCCTTTTTGCTCAACAACGTTGCGCTTGATCAGATTTCCGGATGGTTCGCATACAAACACATTCCCATAATATGCCGTTGGTAAGGTTGTTCCCCTATAAAAAAGAGGAGAACATGCTGCGGTGAACTCTAATAATCGGCCTTCTTTATCTAATGTTCCGGGTATGTAGCCCCGGTTCACGGCAGGGTTAGGCCGTATAGGGTAAATCCTCCTGTCAATGGTAAGTCCATGATCTATGCCTGTTGTAGGCGTATGGTTTTTGTTTCTGGAAAGGTAATCAGGCGGTACCAGGTCGGCATGAAGTTGCGACCAATTGTAATTATAATAAAGCCGTCCCTCATCATCGTGACTAATACCCCACTGTCCCCGGAACTCCGTACTGTCACGCTGCCATTTACCCGCGATCAGATGATAGCGAAACCGGGACTTTGCATTGTAGTACCAGTTGTCTATATTACGCAAGAGCCCGTTACCGGAATGTTCCGGGCTTGGACCGCCTGCATACGCAGAGTCGATTAATGTTTTTGTGTCTGCATGAAGATCACCGTCCATGTCTTGTGTTAGCCACAACGCTTCGTTTTCTGCAACCAACGCCCCGCCGGGAATCAGGGCAATAGCTCTTGGCATGATCAGGCTGTCGAGATAGATTTTACTAACATCCATCTGTCCGTCACCATCCTTATCTTCCAGTACGGAAATGCGGCCAATACGTTCTTTCTCACCCTTACCGTTAATGTCCGGCATAAATCCACGCATCTCCACCACCCAAAGCCTGCCATCCGCATCAAAGGTCATCACCACCGGATCCTGAATCATAGGTTCTGCTGCAACAAGCTGTATCTTTAAGCCAGGCAAGAGCTCGAATGTTGACAACTCTTCCGCAGGAGTATGCGCAGGGGACGGTCCTTCTTCTCCATTTGCGCGGCTATTATTGCAGCTTACATAAGTGAAGCCGGTCATAATAAAAGCAAGTATAAAAAACACTCTTAAACCCAGCATGATTTAATGTTCATGGTAAGATATTGTATTTTTTTAAAAAACGCTTTTATAGTTTTTTAAATCCAAGGCATACAGGGTTGACAATTGAGACGCTAAAGAGCAGGGCCTCTGTATTACCTGCAATATATGATGAGTCACATCCTTTTATAGCCGTACACCTGTTGTATCGAAAACGTACATTAAGATTTCATGAAAAAATTAATTCATTGATTATAAACTTTATATGATAACGGCATTCGCATTGTACTTTGCTAAGTATTAAAATGCAATCAAAAAAAGTATTCAAATTCTAAGAGCCAAAAAAATATTTTATGATAAAAAATTTTTTTATAACCGCCTGGCGGAACCTTGTAAGAAATAAAATGTACTCGGTTATAAATGTTACGGGACTCAGTATTGGTTTAGCCTGCTGCATGCTCATCATTCTTTATAATAAAGACGAAGTGAGTTACGACAGGTTTCAAAAGAACGCGGAAGATGTTTACAGGGTAGCAGTAAATGAAGTTACTCCCGAAGGCAACTCTTCTAAATATGGAATCACCGGTATGATGCAGGGGCCCGTATTTAAAAAGCTGGTACCTGAAGTGGAAGAGTTTGTTCGTGTGTCGGGACGGCAGTTTAATATTAAAAAAGGTACGGAAGTGTTTACACAGGAAACACTTAAAGTTGATAGTACCTTTTTTACAATTTTCCCATCTTTTCAATTTATGGTAGTGTCTCAGTTTGAATTTTGATGCTTGACCGAATAAGCAAAGGTTTTGTATATTTGTTTCTTGACAAGAAAGAAACTTCCCAACAATATTAACCAAAGAGTTAAGAATATAGTTGATCTGGCAACCGGGGAAAACAAAGATACTCATATTAACGATGGTAAAAATCCTGCGGCGGCGGCATTAGGAAAGCTAGGGGGCTCAAAGGCGGTAAGGCTAGGGCCAGTAACTTGTCGGCTAAAGCAAGAAATGCCGAAACACACGTTGGGCAAAAAAGTGATTATTTGGTTATTCGTTCCCTCTGCATGTAAAGTACTGGTTTGCCATAAAACTCTCCTGATAAGGCTTCTACAGAGTAGTGTTCTATATCCTCAAGTCGGCCCATCTTACTTGTCCAATTTCCATTAGGTAATTGGTGTGCAATATGAGCGAAATCTTTTTCATTGTTTTCATAAAGTACTATTTTTTCTTTCCTTTTCTCTATATCCCCATTGTTGCAAATCTCGAATCTGTAATATTTTTTTAAACACTCAGCATATCCGTGTACGCTATGGTCTAAATTTTTAATTTCTAAGTTATATATATCCTTAAAATAATACATGTCCATCCATGTATCATCATTTCCTATAGCCCAAGCTAAACAATTATAAGCTGGAGTACGAATACTGGTGAAATGAAATTTTTGTAAATTAAGATTAGGCCAATACTGCCTAATTTCGTCAGGTGTCATCCCGTACTTGTAATTAAGTTGGAAAGCCATACCTTACTATATCAGTTTTTTTGCTTTACCCCATGACAACCAATCAAGTCTCATTTTCTCTATCTTCCCGATATTTTCCTTTTGGACTGGATTTTCTTTTGTAAGAAAATTTAAAGCAACAAACCAATGATTTGTTTCTTTTTCTAAATCCCTCAAAATGTATGGCACTACTTCTGGGCCAAGTGCAATTATGCCTATGTAGTTATCATTCCTAGTTATGTGCAAAGTAGTTGAATAATTAGCAGTCTCTTTTTTCCATTTTTCTGCCAATTCATCGAACGTTTTTTCAACAACACTATGCAGGTGAATAGGTTTTTTAAAATTCCACCCTTCTATATGCTTATTTCCACTTGATTTATTTACGTAAGTTTCCCCCCATTCATAATAATTAGATGGTGTATCCTCTTTTTTTTGATAACAATGGGTGTTATATGTTTCTCTATTTCTGGAATATAAGTTCATATTATTCATTTAAGCCAGTCATATCAGATTTCTTGAATATGTGCTTTAAACTTGCTTCTTTTTGTTGTGCTCTTTTTAGATTAGTTATCATTGATTCTATATCATTGGAATCAAGTGCTAAATAAATATCCTTATGAGCATCTTCTCTATGGGCTCTATAATGTATATGTAGATTATGAATTATAATTGCCCCTTTTGGCGGTTCATCTATATTTATGCCAAAAACAGGTCTAACGTCAGAAACTATTTTTGCGCTTAAATAAATATTAGCAAACTCTGAGTTTAAATTTTCTGTTTTAGCCGCATAATATAAGTGTTGATTTTGTATCAAAAAAACAGTCGTTCTCTAAAACGATTCCCATCTGTTGGCTTTATTAATTTTTCATCTATAGCAATTTCAGCTAAATCTTCTATTATTTCATTTGTCTTATCATCATCCTCCGCCACACCAATTAAACTGCCAACACTATCAAATATTTTAGATAGAACGTTGTATTCTAAATTTTTAGAGTCAGAGAGTTTAGCAGCTAACGTATCCTTGTTTGATACTAAAGCCATTAAAGAGAGCCCTTCTTTTAATGCTGTAAACTCTTTTGGTTTTAAGTTGGTTATGTTTTCAAAACCTTGTTTATATCTCTCAGGGATAAACGTAACAATTGGCATAATAAGTTTTTAAACGAAAAGAATTGCACCTAAAGTATGAGATATTAACTAATTAAAGTTACAAAAGGTGCAATTATAAATAAAATTTTAAAAAACAAACTGAACAATGCAAAACTTGTTGCATTGTATGCAGGTCTGTTCTTAGTAACAGGTTTTCTCGCAGGTGTTTATCCGGCTATAGTATTATCTGGTTTTAAACCGGTTAGAACTACATTCATCTTTCTTATAAACAATTCTTTTCATCTAATAAACAATATTTCTATTCTTTTGCACTTACTTTTTTTCTATATTGAATTTAATTTTTTCCATTGTATCCATCACTTTCTCGGGATGCACATCTTTTGACAACTCTTCTATTTCAGGATGGTAAGCCTCCTGGATATCCATTTTCTTTGCCATAGCACTTATTATGGTTATCAGCCGGGTTACGTCATGCTCCGTAAGCAAACTCACCTGCAAATCTAAATCAGCTCGTTTATCTGCTTGTACACTCATGCGGTTTTGGCTGATTAGTACAAACGTAGAAAGAAAAATAGCTTCCACAGATGCGAACATGGCTAATACCACAAAAGAAGGATCAAAAGTTTTTAAGCCGAACCAACCAACGTTCCAAATGATCCATATGCCAAAAAGAACCAGGTGGATATAAACAAACAGCATGCTACCGGTAAACCTGGTTACATGATCAGCAATCTTTTCTTCTATGGTCTTTTTTTTCTCCTCTTGCTTGTTACGTGCTAAAAGTGCATCGATATTACGTTCTACAATACGGGCCATTTCTGGTCCTGGATTTACTATTACGTCATTGCTCCTATTTTTATTCGGCATAATATTAAAATACGTAATTACCATGCCAGAAGGGTACACTCAGGTTCAGGCTTGGTTGTTGTTTGAATCTATTTAATTCAGTTTAATAAGCTTAAATGTGTAGCCTTTCAGGTTATTACTTTCCGGAGGCTTTGGCAACCGGCAGCTTCGGCAATATTTTTGCAAATAAATTTTCTCTGTTTTAATTACATTATCATGTTGATAGGATTTATTATATAAAATGGTCAAGCAATCAGAAGGCACTCAAATCAGTTTGAATTTCCTTGAAGGTGAGTTAAAGCTTCCGTTTCAAGCTGCGTTACGCTTACCTTGGATAGAAGTAGTGAAAAACGCTCCCTACTTTGTGACCGATCAGGGAGAAGCGTGGACCCCAATCGGGCAGAATGATGCCATCACCTGGCCCGAACTGAAAGGAGTTTTTTTACGCAAGGATTTGGCTACAGCGGAAGCTTATCTTAAGATGCTGGTGCAACACGGCGTTACCTGCCTGCGGCTGATGCTGGAATATTGCCATGGCGAGAACCGCTACCTGGAGAACCCCGCCGGACGTTTTCAGCCTAACATGATCCGATTATGGGATGATATTTTTGCATTATGCGAAAAGTACGGATTACGTATTCTCCTCACTCCTTATGATACTTTTTGGATGTGGCTGCGCTGGTCGCACCATCCTTACAAACAAACCAATGGAGGTCCATGTAATAAGCGTACGCAATGGTTGCTCTGCCCTGAAATGCGTAAGGCCATTAAGCAAAGGCTTGCTTTTGCCACTGAACGCTGGGGGGGCAGCGGTGCTCTTTTTGCCTGGGATATCTGGAATGAAATACACCCGGCACATGCCGGAGATAGCGTGGAACATTTCGCTGACTTTGTAGAAGACGTAAGTTCTTTTTTAAGACAAACAGAGCTTCGCCTGCATGCCAGGTCGCATCTGCAAACTGTTTCTGTGTTTGGGCCTGTCCTTCAAAAAGATCCCCTGGTAGCAGAATGTGCCTTCCGGCATCCGGGCCTTAACTTTGCCTCGATACATTTTTATGAAAGTAATACTATTGACCATCCGAAAAACACAGTGGATGCAGCCATCAGCATAGGGCGTCTGACGCGCGAAGCGTTGGCTCATACAGAAGATAACCGCCCTTTCTTTGATAGTGAACATGGTCCGATTCATACCTTTAAGGACAAGCATAAAATGCTGCCGGAGCCATTTGATGATGAGTATTTCCGCCACATCCAATGGGCGCATTTTGCTTCTGGCGGCGCAGGTGGCGGTATGCGCTGGCCTAACCGTCATCCCCATTCACTTACAGCTGGTATGCGTCTTGCCCAGCAATCTCTTGCTAGTTTTCTGACTTTAATTGAGTGGCAGCAGTTCAGGAGATACAATCTAAATAAAGAAATAGTATCATCTAACAGTAATATTTCTTTATTTGGTTGTGGCGATAACGAGCAGGCAATCGTATGGCTTTTACGCACCAACACTATTAATAAGAAAGGTATGCTCAACCAGGAAGCGGAAGTCTTGGATACCTGCGTACAGATACCGGGATTAAAGCCAGGTTGTTACAGGGTGACTGCCTGGGATACCAGCATAGGATCTACCCGGGCTGTTTTTGAAACATATCATGAAGCCGGTGACTATTTGCAGCTCCCGGTTCAACAAATTATTACAGACCTTGCCTTTGCTGTAAGACGCATCAGGAATTAAATTTCAATAGTGTAGTGTCAACCATAAAATGTCTGTAAATGTTGCTATCAGCCGTTAGCTATCAGGACGCTACTATGTAATATATTTCCTCCTGATAGCTGATAGCTGACTGCTGATAGCAAAAGTGTATCCTATTATACATTGTAAATAAATTTAGTGTCCGATGATGAAACGAGAAAGTTTAGTCATATTTTTAATTATTGCTACAAAGCTGTATTTCCAATTAAAAAGATTGGTTTGTAAAAAATGATGACCAATTTATTATTAAAGTTATCTACATACCTACAATGTGATAAGTGTATATGCCGGAGGTTGATATCTTTACATATAGTAGTCTTAATGCTAGTTCTTTTTTAATGTAGTTCGTACAATAAAATTAATTACCAGGAAGACCGGCAATGGTAAAAATTGTAAACTTCAGAACCTGCATAGGAATAAAAGGTTCAAATAATGTAATGTTACGTGAAGTGTAAATTGACGTATTTGCTATCAGCTGTCATCTATCAGGAGGAAACTTAATACACATTGATCTGCTGATGGCTGAAAGCAGAACGCGTCACTTTAGGGTAAACTTAACAGTAGTATAGATTCTGAAGCGGGTAATTTCGAAAGTATTTTGATAAGGCTTTGAATAGATGGTATATTTTTCCAATAATATTCATTCTTAAACCATTGCATTGATGATGAGTAAAGTTTTAATTACCGGGGGTGCCGGTTTTATCGGGTCTCATTTAGCGGATGAACTTTTAGAGATGGGCTACCAGGTAAGGGTACTTGATAACCTGAGTGAGCAGGTGCACGGAAAAAAGGGTGAAAGACCTGCATATCTGAATGAGGCTGTTGAATTAATTACTGGCGATATCAGGGATCCGAAAAAGGTAAAGGAAGCCTTAAAGGGTGTTAATGCCGTATACCATTACGCAGCAATGGTGGGAGTTGGCCAAAGCATGTATGAGATAAAAGAATACACCGATGTGAATAATCTGGGTACAGCCGTTCTGCTGGAAGCATTAAGTAAGAATCCGATAGAAAAACTCATAGTTGCGTCCAGTATGAGTATCTACGGCGAGGGCCTGTATAAAAATTCAGAAGGGGCTATTAAAGCTGGCGTAGACAGAGACCTTGAGCAACTGAAAGCCGGTGATTGGGAGATGTACGATGACAAGGGTAATGTATTGACACCTTATGCTACTCCGGAAACCAAAACACCCTCTCTTTCTTCCATTTATGCTCTTTCAAAATATGATCAGGAAAGAATGTGCTTGTTGATTGGTAAAGCCTATGGCATTTCCACCGTTGCATTACGCTTCTTTAATGTATATGGCACCAGGCAGTCACTATCTAATCCTTACACGGGTGTTTTGGCCATTTTCGCTTCGTGCCTGTTGAACAATAACCGGGTATTGATTTTTGAGGATGGCAATCAAAAACGCGATTTCGTTAGTGTGTTGGATATTGCACAGGCTTCCAGACTGGCATTGGAAACCCCTGAAGCCCGTAACGATGTTTTCAATATAGGAAGCGGCAATTCATACACTATTAATGAAATAGAGAGCAAACTTTCTGAGATACTCAATAAAGAACATATTGTACCCGAGGTATTAGGAAAATACAGGGTGGGTGATATCCGCCATTGTTTTGCAGATATCTCCAAAGCAAGAGCGGTGTTGGGCTATGAACCCAAGGTGACACTTGAACAAGGACTGATTGAAGTAGCTGAGTGGCTGGAAGGACAAACGTCCGAAGATAAAGTAAAACAAGCACGAAATGAGTTGGCCGTCAGGGGTCTTACAGTTTAATATACAATAATCCAAACGTTAAATGGGGGCAAATCAAAATTTAAACGGTCGTAAAATGGAGGGGAAAAAAGGAGAAGTTGGTTTAGTTCAGTGGTTTCACATAGATCAGTATGAAGAAGTTAAGAAATCAATCAGTGATTTTAAGAAGTTGGGCATATCGGGAATACGAACCAATGTATCATGGGCAGACTGGAATACTAAAGGTGGAAAAGAATGGTATGATTGGTTGTTTTCAACTTTAGGAAAAGAACTTCAAATTCTGCCTTGTATTTTGTTCACACAGCCTTCCGGAGGAAATGCATCCCAGACCTCTGTACCTCTCAGAAATCCAAAAGATTTTGCTGACTTTATCAATGTATTGATTTCAAATTATGGAAGTTATTTTGAGTATATCGAGTTGTGTAATGAGCCGGACAATAGATCGGATTATGATTTTACATTAGATGAAGATTGCAATATATTCTGCGAACTGGCACGTAGTGCAGCGCTATGTAGCCACAAAAAAGGAAAGAAAATAGTTTTAAGTGGTATAAACTCCATTGATCCGAATTGGGTGCGCCTCATGTTCATCAAAAACTTGATGCAATATATCGATGTAGTAGGCATTCATTGTTTTCGTGATGGATCTGATTCCAGGGAAAGCTGGAACCTGGAGATTAGCCGCATTCAGGAAGTGTTAAATGCTTATAATTCACCGGCAAAGATTTGGATAACGGAAGCTGGTTTTTCAACCTGGCAACACGCTGAACGCCGGCAGTTGAAAGAGTTTATCAATGTCATAGGTTCTGATTGCGATCGGGTGTACTGGAACGGATTACAAGATGTTGCAGCTAAAGGCCCCTCTCTTAAAGATTATCTATCTAATGAAAGAAAATGCTATTTAGGGATGAAAGATAATAATGACATTCCTAAATTATTGTATGCTTTACTAACATCGAAAGGCCTTGACCGGATTGCAAGTTATGAATGGATGACAGAACCGGTAATTGGAAAATCTAAAAATAATAACGATCAATACACCCTGATAACCGGAGGTTCCGGTTTTGTGGGGATTAACCTTGCAGACAGATTGTTGACGGAAGGAAAAAAGGTGCTTATATTCGACAACCTGTCAAGGGCCGGAGTCAAAAATAATCTTTTTTGGCTGCGGGATAAGCATCCGGTTAACCTGCAGATAATGATCGCTGATATCCGTGATAAGGCTGCCGTTGCTTATGCAGTAGAAAATGCAGAACAGGTGTTTCATTTTGCGGCCCAGGTGGCTGTCACTTCCAGCCTTGAAAATCCTTTCCATGACTTTGAAGTGAATGCAAAGGGAACACTGAATTTATTGGAAGCTATCAGGAATAGTACACACCGCCCTCCCGTAGTATTTGCCTCTACTAATAAAGTATATGGCGATTTAGATGATCTGGGTATTGTAATGAACGGCACCCGGTATTATCCGGAAAACACTTCCTTTCTTAAACATGGTATTAGTGAGAAGAGGAACCTTGATTTCCATAGCCCTTATGGTTGTACCAAAGGTGTGGCTGATCAATACATGCTTGATTATGCAAGAACCTTTGGTTTAAAAACAGTGGTGTTTCGCATGAGCTGCATTTACGGCCCCCATCAATTTGGTACGGAAGACCAGGGCTGGGTAGCACATTTCCTTATACAGGCCTTGAAAAACAAACCCATAACTCTCTATGGCGATGGCAAACAGGTACGTGATATTTTGTTTGTGGAAGATCTGGTAGATGCTTATTTACTGACAATGGATAATATAGACGAAATATCCGGCAATGCTTTTAATATGGGTGGTGGAGTTAAAAATACGGTAAGCCTTTTGGAGTTGTGCGATCTGATTGGTGAAGTAGCCGGAAAGAAACCAGAAATTATGTTTGCCGATTGGAGGTCAAGCGACCAGAAGTATTATGTTTCAGATTTTAGCAAGTTCAATGCTGTTACAGGTTGGGAACCCCAGGTTGGAGTTAGGGAAGGTCTTCAACGCTTATACAATTGGCTGGAAGAAAATGCAGGCATGTCCCACGCAAAAAAAGAAAATAAAAGCAAAATAACCAACCCGGTTTAAATTTTTTCCAGAATCTAATTCGGTGCATAAAGCAAAACCCTGCTTTATCCTGAATACTACTTTCAACCTTTAATTTCACACAGTTTTCAAAATAAGTTTCATAATAAATGATCGCAGCTGTACTAATAAAGCCCCAACTCTTTGAACTCCGGCAAACAACTTTACCACTATTACAAGTTGACGAAATAAAAATAAAAGTGGAGGGCTGTGGAATTTGTGCTTCCAGCATTCCGGTGTGGGAAGGCCGCGAATGGTTTCACTATCCGCTTGAGCCAGGTTCTCCAGGTCATGAAAGCTGGGGTATCGTAGAAGAAGTTGGTGAAAAAATAGAAAAAATAAAAACCGGTGATCGTGTCGCTTTTCTTTCGTATCATGCTTACGCGGCTTATGATATCGCTAAAGAAAATGCCCTGGTAAAACTTCCGCAAGCACTAAATAATAAACCTTTTCCCGGGGAACCTTTGGGTTGCGCTATTAATATTTTTAACAGGAGTGATATTTCAAAAGATGATGTGGTTGCAATTATCGGGATAGGGTTTTTAGGTGTACTGCTCTGCCAGTTAGCAAAGAACGGGGGCGCAAAAGTTATAGCAATTTCGCGCAGGCTATACTCTTTGGGTTTTGCAGAAAAATATGGTGCAGATGAAGTTGTTGAGCTAACCAGCACTTGGGAAGCAACGAATAAAGTTTCAGAAATTACAGACAAAGCCTTCTGTTCCAGGGTTATTGAAGCAACCGGCAAACAAGAAGGTATAGACGTAGCGACAGAGATTATTGGCGAAGGGGGAAAGATGATTATTGCCGGCTATCATCAGGATGGACTGAGGCAGGTAAACCTGCAAAAATGGAACTGGAAAGGAATTGATGTCATCAACGCTCATGAGCGGGATGCATCGAAATATCTTTCCGGTATGCAGCTCGCTGTAAATGCCGTGATGGAAGGCGTTATGGATAGCGATCTTTTGTTTACCCATATTCTTCCTCTTAAAGATCTGTCAAAAGGTTTTGAAATGACCCGGAGCCGTCCTGATGGTTTTATGAAAGCATTGATACAACTGTAAATTTCACCCTTTGAAAACTTTAGAAATAATAAAGCCAACCTTAGCTTTTGCCGGTGTTGGCTGGATCGGGAGGGCCAGGCTGAAAGCAGTTGCAGCAACTGATCTGGCAAATATATCCTTAATCTCAGATCCTTCTGTGGAATGTATTAATGAAGCCAGTAAAATTGCACCGCACAGCAAAACAAGCCATTCTTTTGAGGAGATACTATCCGGCCACAATATTGAAGGTGTCGTAATTGCAACTCCAAGTGCGTTACACAAACACCAGGCTGTTGCTGCGCTGCAAAGTGGAAAAGCCGTTTTTTGCCAGAAACCGCTGGGCCGGAATCTTGAAGAAGTGAAGGCCGTTGTGTATGCCGCACAAGAAAGTAACAGGATGCTTGGTGCTGATTTCTCCTATCGGTATACCACTGCCTTTCAAAGAATTCATTCAATTATCCGGTCAGGTGAACTGGGAAAAATTTTTGGCGTTGATCTCAAATTTCATAATGCCTACGGGCCGGATAAACCCTGGTTCTATGATCTTTCTCTTTCCGGAGGCGGCTGTGTATTAGATCTTGGCATTCACCTTATTGACCTTATGCTGTTTGCGCTGGATTTTCCTGAAGTAACTAAAGTGACCAGCAGTTTGCTCTGCAAGGGCGTTTCAGTAAAAGGAAAGAACGAAGTGGAAGATTACGCCAATGCTTCTATGGAGATAGGAAATGATGTCACGGCTCAATTAGCTTGCTCCTGGAACCTCTCTGCAGGCTGCGAAGCGGTGATTGAAGCTTCTTTTTTCGGCACTCAGGGCGGCGTGGCTTTGAAAAATGTGAACGGATCTTTTTACGATTTTGTAGGTGTGCGTTACAGGGGAACAAAAACGGAAATTTTAGCGTCACTACCTGATGATTGGGGTGGAAAAGCATTGCTGGATTGGATTCAAAAATTATCTGTCAGCCCTGCTTATAACAATGAAGCTGCACAGTATTTAAAGTCTGCTGAAGTGGTAGATAAGATCTATGGAAGAATCGGCTAAACATACGCCATTACGCATTTTAATGACTACCGATACGCTTGGTGGCGTATGGAGCTACTCGTTAGAGTTATGCAAAGCCTTACTTCCATTTAATATACACTTTTATTTAATCACAACAGGTGCCCTCATGCAACCGGGGCAAAAGCAAGAACTGGAAGCGCTCGAAAATGTAAGGGTGTACGAAACGGACTTTATGCTGGAGTGGATGGAATCACCCTGGGAAAGCATTGAAGCTTCGGGAGCCTGGTTACTGCAAGTTGAGTCGGCATTACAACCTGACCTTATCCATTTAAATTGTTTTACTTATGGTTCCCTTCCCTGGAAAGCCCCTGTTTTAATGGTAGCGCATTCTGATGTATGGTCCTGGTTTTTATCGGTAAAGAAAACGCATCCGCCAAAGCAATGGAATGAATATTTTAAAAGAGTCCAGGCAGGGTTGCAACATGCGGATTTTATCATTGCTCCTTCTAAAACAATGATGAATTACATACGAAATATTTATTCTGTCGCAACACCAGGAAAGGTTATTTATAATGGAAGAAATACTAAAAGTTTTCACCCGGCTCAAAAAGCACCTGTTGTTTTCAGCATGGGAAGAATATGGGATGAAGCAAAAAATATTCAATTATTGATAGATGCCGCGCCACAAATATCCTGTCAGATCAGATTAGCCGGAGACAACAGTTTTGCCGGTAACAGTTACACAACGCATGGGAACAACATCTCCTACCTTGGAAGAATATCCGTTTCAGAAGTTGCTGTAGAATTATCGGCTGCTTCTGTATATGTGCATCCGGCCAAATATGAACCATTTGGTTTGTCCGTACTTGAAGCGGCGCTTTCCGGATGTGCACTGGTATTGGGGGACATAGATTCGTTAAAGGAAATATGGAAAGACAGCGCCCAGTATGTTGATACGGGGAACGTAGATGCGCTTGCTGAAACAATAAACAACCTGATGCGTAATAATGAGCTGCGTTTGCAATATGCAGAAAGAGCCATGCAGCTGGCTATGAAATACTCCACATTGGCAATGAGTAAAAACTACATGAAGGTATACAGCCAGATGTTTCAACAACATTCACTACAAGGAAATATTAAATGAAAATTGTACTTTTTTATCATTCGCTCCTTTCAGATTGGAATCATGGCAACGCCCACTTTCTCCGTGGCATTGCTACCGAGTTAATTGCGAGAGGAGATGATGTGGCAATTTATGAACCGGAAAACAGTTGGAGCTTGTCAAATCTTGTGAAGGAACATGGCGAAGAAGCGATAAAGGATTTTTATAAATACTATCCCCTCCTGAAATCTATACAATACAATGCAGCTACAATTAATTTAGATGCTGTATTGGAAAACGCAGATCTGGTGATCGTACATGAATGGAACGAGCACGACCTGGTAAAAAAGATCGGAGAAAAACGGAGAAAATTTTCATTTAAATTATTGTTTCATGATACCCACCATAGGGCGGCTACGGAAACGGCAAGCATGAAAGCCTATGATCTATCTGCTTATGATGGAGTATTGGCATACGGAGCCGTAATAAGTAATATATATTTAAAAGAAGGATGGACAAACAAAGCCTGGATATGGCATGAAGCCGCTGATACACGGATTTTTAAACCTTTAGAATCAGACCATTATGAAGGCGACCTGGTATGGGTTGGTAACTGGGGAGATGAAGAACGAACCAAAGAACTTTTTGAATTCCTGATAGAGCCCGTAAAAGAGCTACAACTTAAAGCAAAGATCTATGGTGTTCGTTACCCGGAACATGCTTTGAAAGCTTTGCAGGAGGCAGGTATTGAATATGGTGGTTGGCTCCCAAACTTTAAAGCTCCGGAAGTATTTGCCCGCTATCGTTTTACAGCACACGTGCCCAGGGGCCCTTACGTGCAGTCTCTTCCCGGCATACCTACTATCCGTCCTTTTGAGGCGCTTGCTTGTAGTATCCCCTTACTTTCTTCGCCCTGGAATGATGCTGAACACCTTTTTACACCGGGGAAAGATTTTGTATTCGCGCAAAATAAAGAAGAAATGAAAACCTGGATGCGTAAAGTATTATCAGATGATGCCTGGGTGCATGATTTGACAAAGCACGGGTTACACATCATCCAACAAAAACATACCTGTGCGCACCGGGTAGATGAACTGTATAATATCTGTGACGAATTAGGCATAAAGAATATTTCTAAACAAACCACCGCATAAAATGAAGTTTGCTTTTTTTGGTTCCAGCCTGGTATCTTCTTACTGGAACGGTGCCGCTACATACTACAGGGGTATTATTCGGGCCATGCACGAAAGAGGTCACCAGGTTACCTTTTATGAACCTGATGCATATGAGAGGCAGAAGAACAGGGATATGGAAGATCCGGTTTGGGCACGTATCTACGTGTACCAGCCCACCGAAGAGGAACTGCATAAGGCATTGGAAGATGCATTACCTGCCGATGTGGTTATTAAAACAAGCGGTGTGGGAGTTTTTGATGAATTTCTTGAAAAAGAAGTGCTGAAATTCAAGCTGCATAACAAATATGTTTTTTTTTGGGATGTAGACGCACCGGCTACCTTGGACCGGGTGATCCATTCTGCAAACGACTATTTTAAAGCGCTGATTCCGCAGTACGATCTGGTATTGACTTACGGTGGTGGTGATCCTGTGGTGAATGCTTATAAAAAGCTGGGTGCCCAAAACTGCTATCCCATCTACAATGCACTTGACCCCTCCACACATTACCCGGTTGAAAAGGAAAAACGCTTCGAAGCTGATCTGGCATTCATGGGAAACCGCCTGCCTGACCGGGAGAAACGGGTGGAAGAATTTTTTCTTAACGTTGCGGCACAAATGCCGGAACATCGTTTTATTTTAGGTGGCAACGGTTGGGGTGATAAGCCCATGTCTTCTAATATCAACTACCTGAACCATGTTTTTACTAAGGATCATAATGCCCTGAATTGCTCACCTACAGCGGTACTCAACATCAGCCGGGACAGCATGGCAATGTATGGTTTTTCCCCGGCTACCCGCGTATTTGAAGCAGCCGGCGCAGGGGCCTGCATTATAACCGATTACTGGCTTGGAATAGATACTTTTTTTGAACCTGGCAAAGAAATTCTGGTAGCGAACAATGGAGCAGAAGTAAAGGAGATCTTATCCGGACTTACGAAAGATAAGGCTGCAGCAGTAGGAAACGCAGCACTCAAAAAAGTATTAACGGAACATACCTATACACAACGGGCCGCAGAACTGGATAAAATCTTACAACACGAATTCACCGTTTCAAATGCCCGGGCATGAATGAATCAACGTTAGATATTGTGATCATAGGTTTATCCATTACTTCTTCCTGGGGAAATGGCCATGCAACAACCTTCAGGGGCCTCATTCGGGAACTAAATAAAAAGGGCCACCGTGTTACTTTCATGGAGCGGGATGTTCCCTGGTATGCTTCTCACCGCGACCTTCCGCACCCTCCTTTTTGCAAAACAATCCTGTATAACAGCCTGGATGCTTTGAAAGAACAATATCAGGATTTAATAAAACACGCCGATCTTGTAATTGTGGGTTCATATGTACCGGAAGGCGTAGCTGTTGGAGAATTTGTTACCGGGTATGCAAAAGGAATTACCGCTTTTTACGATATTGACACTCCGGTAACTATGGCGAAAATTGAAAAGAACGACTTTGAATACCTGCATCCATCATTAATTCCCAAATATAACCTGTACCTTTCTTTTACCGGAGGACCTATTTTACAACAATTGGAGTATCACTACGGATCTCCTGCAGCGAGACCTTTTTATTGCTCCTTCGATCCGGAGTTGTATTACCCGGAAGAAACATCCATAAAGTGGGAACTGGGTTACTTAGGTACGTACAGCGATGACCGGCAGCCTTCGTTGCAAAACCTGATGCTGGAAACAGCAAAAAAATTATCACATAAAAAATTTGTTGTAGCTGGTCCGCAATATCCGCATCATATCAGTTGGGCGCTAAATGTTGAACGTATCGAACACCTTCAGCCATTACAGCACCGGGCGTTTTACAACAGCCAGCGTTTTACCATGAACATCACAAGATCTGATATGATCAAAGCAGGTTTTTCACCGAGTGTACGCCTTTTTGAAGCGGCTGCCTGTGGTACACCTATCATCAGTGATTATTGGGAAGGCATTGAAAGCATTTTTGATATAGGTAGTGAGATCCTGATTTCAAAATCCGCTGCAGATACCATAAACTATTTAACCGGAATTAATGAAGAAGAAAGAAAAGCAATGGGAGAGCAGGCCCGGCAAAAAGTAATGAAACACCATACAGGTGCACACCGGGCTGTTGAGCTGGAAAAATATTACCAGCAAGCCATAAACAAACTCCACAAACATCTTAAGTAATAAATCCAAGGCTTCGGTATCCATCAAAGTCGTTCGGCATATACTCTTTTAAAGGGAGGGGTAAACACCGGTTAACTAAAAGTGAGTAAAATTTAAGGTCTAGTCCGTTATTAAACTATAAATCCCGTTTGTGTCATTAACGAGCATAATCCGGGCTGTTTCCTCATATATTTCAATAATGCTTACAGAAGCCGGGCTGATTTCAATTCGTTGTAACATATCGAGATTAATTCCAGCGTAGTAAGCAATCGCGGCTTTGATTAAATCGGCATGACTGACAATGGCGACCGTTTCCCGGGGATGCCGAATGCATGATTTTTCAAGTCCTTTAACTATTCGCAATTGCGCTTCCAGCATTAACTCACCACCGGGAATGCGGGTACCACTTCTGAAAGAATTGAAGCGTTGAAACTGTGGCTGGTTTTCAATTTCTTTAAAGGATTTATTAGTCCATTCTCCAAAGTCGATTTCAAAAAAATCTTCGTTGATAACATTCTCAAGGTGCAGTTTTGTAGCAAGTGGCCCAGCCGTTTCAACGGCACGTTCCAAGGGACTACTATAGATAGCCTCAATCGGCAAACTTCCGAGCCTCTCTGCCAGTTTTTTCGCCTGCTCGTGTCCTTGTTCATTTAAATGAATACCTGCCATTCGTCCGGAAAGGTGTTTGCCTACTGAATCAGTTGTTGCATGGCGAATCAAAAGAAATTTGGTCATTAAGTTCAATTTCTAAGTCACGTAAGTATTTATCATTTAAATTGCGTCGCAGGCATGAAAACTAAATGCTGTAATTGATTGGTTAATAGTTGATATGGCGTAGCTTAATTACTTGTAACAAGTTAGTTATTCAATGATTACAACAATTACAAAGTACGGCATAAAGCACGAGATAACAGAATCATCAAAGCATCCAGTAGTTTCATGTCAAACATAAAATTTAGTGTTAATTGCTATCAGCTGTCAGCTATCAGCTATCAGGAAGAAATGCATTAGGTAATTATACCCTAATAGCTAACCATCATTTTATTGTTGACATGCCACTAGTGGCATGTCAACAATAAAAAGGCTGTAAATATTGCTATTAGCCGTCGCCTATCGGAACGCTAAGTGTTTTATATTTCCTCCTGATAGCTGATAGCTGACGGCTGATAGCAAAAGCAACAATTTAGGTTAACATGACTACAGGATGTACCAATGCCGGTTCAAGAGCCTTAATAGAATAGTTCGGGAGGTGATTATCATTCAAAAAATAAATGGAGAATAGAAAAAGATGACTGCTTTAAAAATTGGTGTGCTTACGTTTCACCGCTGTATCAATTATGGCAGTTACTGGCAGGCACGTTGTTTAGTGGAGGGGTTGCAGGAACGCGGACATAATGCTGTTATACTTGACCATGATTCGAGGAGGGTAAACATAGCCGAATGGAAATGCGCCTTCCAACCCGTGCTGCCCACATTAGTTCCGGAATCGGATCATCCGGTTTACCGTGAGAAAATGCTTGGATTCTTTCGTGCTTTTGAATCCCTACCTCTTTCACCCCGTTTTCAGATGGATAATCCGGCAGAGATGGAACAGTATGATATTGTGATAGTCGGAAGCGATGAAGTTTGGAACTTAACTCATCCGTGGTTTGGTAAATGCCCTCTTTTTTATGGCGATGAGATTAAGGCAGATCGCCTGGTTGCCTATGCGGCGAGCTTTGGAAATTACCAGGCCTCCTGGGGACTGGAACATCATTGGGTTAAAAAGCTACTCAATTTTGAAGCAATTTCCGTACGTGACGAAAATTCCCGGGCTATTGTCACCAATTCAACGGGCATTGTGCCGGAAATGGTGCTCGACCCTTGTCTTCAATTTCCAATTGCACCAGAAGCTGGTAATAATGGCAATTTACGTAAACCGTACATCGCCGTTTATGGACATAATTTTTCCGATTCTTTTGCGCTTGAAATAAGGCAGTGGGCAAGTCAAAGAAAACTTCCTGTTATAAGCATCGGTTACAGAAATGATTGGGCGGACGAACAATGGATTACTGCCGGCCCGCATGAATTTGCTCACTTTATTGCTAATTCGCAAGCTGTTGCAACAAACTTCTTTCACGGATGCGTTTTTGCTCTTGTAAACAGGAAGCCATTCGTATGCGAAACCACCCCGTACCGGAACAATAAACTACATGGACTTATGATGAAGATCGGCGGCGAAAAGCACCTTGTCTACGCAGGCAATCCGTCTGCTTTATACGATACTTACCTTAGCGAGCCTTTGGATCCGGCAATTCTTCAAAAAATTGAAATGTTTCGCCAAACCTCCAATGAATATTTAGATAGAGCATTGGGCCATAAACAACGTCAATTTGCATGAGTAAGCTGCTTAGTCCTAAAGATATTGTCCAATCTGGTTTGTGTATTGGTTGCGGTAGCTGTGTTGCCCAAGCCAGTCCACCAGGAACGAAAATGAACTTTGATGTGTATGGGCAACTTAAACCAACAGGGGATACTGAATGGTTCCGCAGCAGTTCTGAAACTTTTACCCGCACCTGCCCGTTCTCGCCTGAAGCAAGAAACGAAGACCAGCTGGCAGCTGAACTTTTTCCTGTAGTTGAACAGAACGATATTGCTTTAGGGCGGTTTCAGACAGCTTACGTTGGGTACGTGGCTGAAGAGGATTTCCGCCTCCAGGGAAGCTCGGGTGGCATGGTAAGTTGGGTTGCAACGGAATTGTTGAGAAAAGGGTTAATTGATGGCATCGCACATGTGGTCGCCACAAAAGATCCGCAAAGCGAAGGACGATTTTTCAAGTACCGGATCGCACGTTCTGAAGCAGAGATCCGTGAAGGTGCAAAGTCGCGGTATTATCCAATAGAATTATCTGAGGTTCTCGATATTATTCGTGCGGTTCCCGGCCGTTATGCGGTTGTTGGGATTCCCTGTTTTATCAAAGCCATACAGCTTCTCCGTAGTGAGAACGAACTGTTCCGTGAAAGAATAAAATTTACCCTGGGACTTTTTTGCGGGCATATGAAAAGCGCGCGGTTTATAGAAAGTTTCGCCTGGCAGATGAAGGTACCGGTGAGTGAAATCCAGCGTGTTGATTTTCGCCATAAAGACCCTAGCCGTCCAGCCAACTGGTATAACGCCCGGTTAACCATGCGCAACGGGCAAATCGTTCAAAAAGACTGGTGGCACCTGGAAGACGGTGATTGGGGCGCCGGCTTTTTTATGAACTCCGCCTGTAACTTCTGTGATGATGTGGTGGCGGAAACAGCTGATATCTCGTTTGGTGATGCGTGGGTGGAGCCTTATTCTTCAGATGGAAAAGGCACAAACGTAGTAGTGGTTCGTTCGCAGTTGGTGGAGGAACTGGTGGCCGAGGCTATTAAAGATGGCAGGCTGAACCTTGAGGGTGTCAACAGTGATTTTGTAGAGCAGACGCAAGCCGCTGGTTTCAGGCAGCGCCGGGAAGGATTGGCTTACAGGCTGGCCTGGTGGCGCATGGGCGTGCGGCCGCGCAAGCGCGTTGAAGCCGATGCACAAACACCTACGAGGCGGCGCAAGTTGATCTACCGAATGCGTTTCTTTATTTCCGCATGGAGCCACAGCATATTCCTAATGGCCGGCCGGGTTAAAAAACCGCATCTCTATATGGTTTGGGCACACACTTCAGCAACAGTTTACTATGCGCTGGCATATTACCGGGGAAAACTTGGTAAAATGATTAAGCGGCTTAGCCTGAAGTGAAGCCGCTGATTACCCTGTTGCCATAATCATCTACCGTTAGGACACAATAGGCCCACAAAGACCCAAAGGCACTAAGCACAAAAAATTCTTCATATAACTTTGTGCCTCCGTGCCTTTGTGGCATTTATGCAATTATCGTTACTAACGTCCTAACAGTGGGCCATAATCATTGGATACAATAGTGAAAAATGCTGGTTTACCATTTTTGAGCAGCTTTATTTTATTTACCTTCTTTCATCTGCAAACTTCGTCAATTCGGCGGTTACACATTCGATCACTGGCTTCCATTCATTAGGACGCTCCTGGCGGAAGAGCCGCATGGTTGGATACCAGGGGCTATCCTCCCTTTTCTCCATCCAGCGCCAATCAGCTTTGGCGTGAAGCAGGGTCCATACCGGCACACCGACTGCTCCTGCAAGATGCGCAGGCATTGAATCAACCGAAATCAACAGATCTAACCCGCGGATAATACGTGCATACTCAAATAGGCTGAACTCGCCTGGATAATCGCCAAATTCCCCGTTCCATCCTGCCTGTTTTGCATTGGCCTGCAAAATGTAAATTTTTATGCCTTGTATGTTGGCTAAGGGAGTTAGATATGAAAATGGAATAGAACGGCGTTCGTCCCAATCTCCGGCTTTCCACACCAGTCCGATAGAAAGCAGTCCTGAGTCCCGGAAAAGCAATTTCGGCCCAACGGAAAGATAAGGTATTGTAGCAGGTATAGCAGCTATTGTGGTCCGGAAGATATGTGGCAGTTCCATAATTTCTACATCCATATCGAAAGTAGCCTTTGGGGTACCGTCGTGCAGTGGTAGCAATACATCAATTTCCGGAACTGATTCCAGAAGAGGGATGAGCTGTGGCTGTGCCCATACAATTAACACAGCAGCTTTTGCTTTTACAAGCGGGGCGTACCGGATGAACTGAATCGTGTCGCCCAACCCGTGGTAACATCGCACGAGCACGCGCTTCCCTGCGAGGGACGAACCGTTCCATATATGTTGAAGGTGCCTGGGCAGGTGCCAGCAAGGCTGACCTGCCCGGAGTCTAATGGCCTCGTCACTTACTTCCCAGGCTTTTTCAAAGTCACCTCTGCGCATGTAATGCATCCACAAATCCGGTGTGTCTTCCTGAATATCGTGGCTCATAGAAAATTTATTTTTGAGAGGCCCTTAGTAGCTATGTAAACCAATATTTCAATGATCAGGCATAACGGCGCAGCATTTCGATGCAAAAATCAGAAAATTCTTCTATATGTTGCGGAGGGCTGGTGTGGTGAGGCTGTATGCCTTTTGATTCAGGCGTAAAGCAGAACGTTACAGTTAAATCAAACTCTTCCAGGGCCTTCATCATCCTGTCGAACCATTTTTTAGCGTCTGGCCGCAAATAATCAGCCCAGCTCAACCCGGTGCGCAAGCGTTTTACGCCCAATTTGCGCAGCCATTCGACGGCAGAGTCGAGCCGATGGTCTTCAAAATGAAACCATTGGCAAATGCCGAGCTCCGGCGTGTAATCAGCAAATTGCCGGAGGGCCAGCTTTGGTGAGCCGTCTTCCCGCAGTAATCCCATGTGGAAATGGCGGTAATAAGACGAACCTTCGGCTTCACGGTGCCGGGTAGTGGCTTCCCAGCTTTGCGGCAAATCGTATAGGCTGTACCAGTGGATCCGGTCAACACGCCCCAGCAATAATTCGGCGGTTCTACGAAGGCCAAAGTCCTGCACTTCTTCTGCACCAAAACTCGAAACGCCCACTTCCGTCACCCAAACAGGTAAATCTGTGACAGCTTCTATTTCTGCGATTTTTTCTCTCCATTCATTAATCTGCCAGAGGTTCCAATCGAGTGGAAAGCCATGAACGGCTACTGCATTCAAATCTTCAAGCGTATTTAAGTTTTGCAATCTGTTGATGAAACTAGGGTCTATGGGCGATATGCCCCCAAGAACCCGTAAAATTCCCGGACGTTCAGCTTTAACAGCCTTTGCCGCCATTTTTACCATTGCTGAGTATATCTGCCATTCAGGATCAACTTCAAATATCCAGTGAGATTTATTGTTCGGTTCGTTCCAGAATTTAACTGCTTCAATCATATTTGAATTTGGTTATTTTTTGATCGGGTAAACGGCACGTGTCTGGGTATCTCCCAGTTTGCCGCGTTGGCATATATACACTTCTTTTTCCGGGTGAACCGTAATTTCAAAACCTGCACTGCGAAGCATTGCTTCCATACAGGCACGGTTTGGTATCCACCAATTGGTGGGGTCTTGTGAATAACGATGCTCGATAAAATACATTTGAGGAAAACCAGGGCGCTCAAACATCCCGGTTTCCCGGAAATTGTAATCGGGTTTTACCGGGTCAACTTCATTGCTGCCGCGCTGCATCGATTGAAAGATCAGCACATCTTTAACTACACTTTCATACAATAAATCCAACGCTAAAAGAGGATGACGAAGGTGGTAAAACACACCCATAAAAATTACAACGTCGAACTTTTCACCTAAACTTGCCACATCATAAACAGACATATTTTTAAATTCTATGTCTACATTCAGCACTTCGGCCGCATAACGCGCCTGCGCAAGATATCTTTCGTCTGAGTCAATTGCAAGTACACGTCCGGCCCCCCTGCGTTTCATCTCAATAGAATAAAATCCTGCATTGCAACCGATATCAAGCACAGTCTTGCCACGAAGATCTTCCGGAATCGCATGAGCGAACCCTTGAAATTTCACTTTTGGATAATCGCCTAAAAAATGATCCGGAGCGGTTTTTACACCCAGCAGATCAATATTGTGAAACCATTTTCCCAGCTTTATAACATTTTTCTGTATCTCTTCCATGATCAATTAGTTATAGAATTAAAGTGTTATACATTTTCAGATCAGCATCATATTTTACAATCATCTAAAAATAAAACAGGATTGATTACTGTGCTCAGATATCAGTATTGGTATTGCATTGAACAAATCTTTTAATAAATATAATTGTAAAAGACGTTCTAAGTGGAACAGAACAATTACAAAAAGAGGGAATTAGATGTAGAATGGTTTCTATTTGATAATAGCACTTAAATGGCATAGAAAGATAGAGTGATTAAAATGACTTTTCCATCAGGTTCGTAATTTGTGTTGAAGCTCCGGAAAATGGGCCGAATGTACCGATCTTTAATGTAGCTAAAGCAGCTCCAAATTCCCCGGCCTCCTGCACCTCTGAACCCATTGAACGCTTCCATAAATAAGCAGCCATGTAAGTGTCGCCGCATCCCGTTGTATCTATCACTGCAGCTGGCTTAAAGGCTCTGATTGTATAAAAAACACCTGATTTGTAAATGATCGATCCTTTACTGCCCAGGGTTATAATTACTTCAGGAACGCCCAGGTTTGCCAGGTATTTTGCTCCATCCCGTACATCCGTTTTACCTGTAATAACTTTCATTTCAAATTCATTTGCTTTTAAAATACTTACGTTAGGAAGAGCGGTTATCTTATCGCGCCAATCAAGGTGCACTACTCTCTTATTTATTATATGTCTTAAGTACCCTTGTATATCTAATGATACTAACCCTCTGTTAGAGAGGTATTCAATCATGTTTACGGGAATATCATCGTGGAGTAACGGACCTAAATGAAATATTTTAGCGTTAGTCAGAGGCATTTGCGAAATATCGAATGGAGACGCTTTTTGCAGCACATATTGTTTCCGGTGATTTTGGTCAGCACTATAAACATTTTCAAAATAAACCGTATCGCTGCTTGGCAATACATGTACGTCGAGGCCAGCTGCTCTTAAATCATGAATGATTTGGTAATCTTGCGGGGCTAAGGCGGTTATTAGTCTACACTTTAAATTAGAATACAAGAGCAGCTTAGAGAAATAAAAGGAGGTTCCTCCCGGTAAATATTTTATAGACTCCGCCGTAACAACTTTGTCTAACGATATATGACCTATTGTGCAAATGTCGAACATAGCTGCTTATTATGTAATTTATATATTGAAGTGAAAATAGATATTTAATTCAATACTGTTTAAATCACTTGCAATTTAGGCTGTCTGCTTTTTTTCTTTTTATTGTAACCGTTTTATGTTTCAGGATTGTGTAGTCTTATATCAATATCGTATTATGCTATCAGCCGTCAGCGGTCAGCTTTCAGGAGGAAACCTACTAGGCCTTGATCTGCGGATAGCTGATAGTTGACGGCTGATAGCAAATACGAGAATCTTCAGTTTACTTAACACTAGCTCGATTTTGACCTGCGTTGAAGCCGTTTCATTTCCTTGGCGTAACGCAATCCAAGCTTTTCCGCCGATGGGGAATCAAAATGGGTTTCATCTCCTTTATGCTTTAATCCTTTAGAAGATGCAACAGCAGTGATGGGTACTTCTTTTGGTAACATCGCTAATACTTTATTGATGATATCGTATTGATCTTTATAAGTTCCCAGTTCGCCTGCCACAAACGGAAGATAAATATTATGAATGCTATCACGAAGTTGTTCAACCAGTGTTTTCAATTTTGGCAAATAATCTGCTGCACCCGCCGGAGTGCTGTTCGATTCTCCCTGGTGCCATAAAATTCCTTTAATAACACCATACTGCATCGCTATCGCAATACGTTTCATGGCATCATCATAAGGATGAGTTTTTGTAGCACTATCATAAGCTCCGGGCTTCCATACATCAATGGACGAGCCACCTACGGCACAGGGAATGACACCCACTTTTATTCCCGGTTTTTGTGCTGCCATTTTTATAGCGAAAGCTAAGCCCGGACCAACACCAACAACCTGGGGTTTATCAAAATGCAAAGGGTGTTTTGCCTGAACCCATTCATTATTTTTGCTTAGCATGTACACATTAACGTTCCCTTTGTCCTTATACTTACCTGTTATTTCTCCTCTGCCAGCCATGTTAGACTGTCCTGCTAACAGGTATAAGTGAAAGTTACTATCGGGCTTAGTCTGAGCGAAACTAAAAATATAAACCTGTAAAAAAAGCAGCAAGCAACATTGTGTTTTTAGCATTTGAGGTTATTGTGTAAGGATTAAAGATCGGTAAAAAGAGCCTAGTGTCATGTCAAGCATACTTTGTCATATTAATTGTTATCAGCTGTCAGCTTTCAGCCATCAGCAGATCAAAGCGTAGTGGGTTTCCTCCTTATAGCTGAAAGCTGACGGCTGATAGCAATTAATACAACAAAATATGCTTGACACGACATTATGTATTCATTTACATGCTGTAGGTGCGACACATGATTTAATGTAATTGTATGCTAAATGTACTTTTACTATTTTCTACCGGCCTATTGCTCCTAATGAACATATCATCCCTCTATTCGAAAAAAAAGCGGTAGAAACACTACCGCTTTAAAATTATCCTGGTTTTAACTGGTTACCTGGCTATAATTAATTTTTGTCTTTCTTTAAAGTTTCCATCTACTATTTCAACAACATATATTTCCTGCCTTTAAATTACTAACGTCTACATTGACTGATTTTGTCTTTGCAAACTTTTGATGTTTTTTCAAGTTACCTGCCTGCTCATAAATATTTATTTTTTCTATACTTTTTTCTGATTTTTTTACTTTAACAGTTATAGTTGTTATGGTAATTGTCAGACTTGTACTGGTAGGATTTGGTGACATCATATAATACCCTCCACAAGTATTATAAACATCCAATGTAGATAAATTAGAACCGCAGGTATTACTCTGACTGTGTTCGTTAATCCTTGGATACATTCAGCAATATTACTCTTAGGGAATTTTTTTAAGTATTTTTTATTCGGTCAACGTGCACGTTTTCCTTACGAAGAGAAATCTCATGAGTTAATGGGGTTTGGGTCAAGTGCTTTGTAATATGTATCTCATCGATTATTTCATACTTCTTTACTACTACTGATATTTCACGGACAACGGTAATAATAGTAGTGTCGCCTTGCTGAATTAATGGCACTGGTGGTTCATCCAGAACCTTGTGAGGAACAGCTACATGCTTCACTTCATAAGATTCATTAATGATTGGAACGTTTATATTGATTGTTTCTTCGGTAACAGATTTAATGACTCGAACCTTTCCTGTTTCTATAACTTCCTTAGTTATGGTAGCAAATTCCTCGATTACTTGTATTTTTTTTGACTTATCTAAAACTTGCTGCGGATCGCTTCCAGGTTCAGCCCCGCTGTTTGAAGACTTATTCATAACCGAAAATATGTAATAATCATGCCAGGGCCAGCCGTTTTACAATTCTTAAATTTTAATCATTTATTTGATTATCGTAAAAGTTAAATATGTATATAGTTCAATAATAATACTCCATCAACTCATTGATTTTAAGAGAACGCTGTTTACCAGTTTACATTGTAACCAAATATATTTAAGTGGAAAAGCTTACAAATAACTGGCTGATAAAAAGTTTTGAACGATAAGAAAGAAATTCTGCGGACATGATTTACTCCTGACAAAGTGCATTAAAATTCTACAAACTTTGTGGGTCTGTTGCATTAGCATGTATGAATTTATGAAGATTTATAGAAGGAAACACCCGGCGGATCCGTGGAGAACCTGTATTATAAATATCTACGGTCTCTTTCCATTCAGCTTGCCTTGATCTTCCATTGCTTTCAGGATCTCCCATTACAAGCGATATGCCGGACCGAAGTAGTAACTCACCTGAAGCTTCTGCGATAATTCCATCTTTTTTACTAATTCCATCAATTTCTTTTAACCATGGATTTAATTTTAAAAGAAATTTATGCGAATACAATCCTAAAAGACATCGTGCCACTGGAGTTGCAGGGAGGTGATCCCATTGCATATGTTGATTAAAACTTTCCACCTTTCTCCGAAAGCCTGGAAATATATGGTTGGTGTCGTGTATAAGCATTCCATAATCGAATTTCCAACGCAAGGGGGCTTCATATAGAGCGCTCCATTCCCAGGCATTATGAGTACTGAAAGCATGAGAAACTCCGTTAATTATTTCGTCTTTATTAATTGCAGAGCCATTTACTACCACCTTGATGCGTTCCGGCTCAATACCCTCAGCATACAACTCATGTAAAATTTTCGGAACAGTGTGTTCAAAAAAACGAAGGCAAGAAGCAACCAGATAAACGATTTGGGTTTTGTTTGATTTTACCCTATGAGGAATCAGGCACAATTTTTTAAGCGCTTCAGGCTCATCGCAATAATAACCAATTGGCATTTCACCCAGCGTTTGTTGCCAGGTGGAACTTGGGATCCAATTGTTATGAGCAGTTATAAAGGCAAACGCCTTGTCTTCGGGCACTGTACCTAACTTATAAGGATGCCAGCTACCTTCGTTCGGATGACTGTATCCTGTTATTCTACCATCAGGCTGCAACGTCATAATCCCTATAGGATCTATAAGAAAGCCTTCTCTTGTATCATAAAAGTGCCCAAAGAGATGGGGTATACCAATGAGCCGATCCATATCCACGCCTGGCTTAAGTTGCAATTTATGACCTGATTCCTCAGTGTGAATATGATTGTTTTTCTCTTCAAGGAGCAATTTTGTCATCATAAAGTTGAATTTGTTTTATTATATATTTTTAGTTGTTGATTTAAAAAGTATCTAATATTACCTTATAAATTGTCATTAAATTACTGTCACTCTGCAACTGCAAACTTATCTAATCATTAGTTAATCCTCATACAATATATTTAACCATTATTGCCCGATGTAATGCTTTTAAACATTGGTAAGTATTTCTGATAAGGTTATTTGTGACGATTTGAAATAAAAGTAGAAAAAATAAAGAAGCTCTATACGTAACCGTTAGGTAATCGATTATATTTTGAATTTATTCGTACAATTAAAATTAATCGGACACTTACTGCTATCAGCCGTCAATTTCCTTAATTGTATTAACCGCCCAATTCAAAACCTGGATAACGATGCTATACATTAAGGTTTCATGCTCCGGGTCGTTTACGAATTATTTTAAAACAGCATCACGTTTTGTGGCTTCCCTAATAGCATTTTTTGGCAGAGGAATCGTTCCTTGCAGTTATACTCCACAAGGGGTAAATTAGTGAATTTTTCAGGGTATATGATTCACTTTTTTATTTTTCGCACAGTTTAAGGTCTCAGAAATTTTGGAACGCATCCCGTTAATCCCTTAATCTGACGAATCCCAATTCAGACAAAAAGGAGCAGTTAGTTGTGCACGTATATGCAATAATTGTCTGAATTGGGATTCGTCAGATTAAGGATCATAGGATGGATTAAAGGAGATTAGTAGGATTATTTAGAACGTTATACTTCACAAAGGGTAATTAGTGAATTTTTCAGGCTATATGATACACTTTTTTATCTCTTGCGCAGTTAGCTGAACAGTCTGTTGTTTCGATAATTGTCTTACAAACAACCATCAATCCAAGCATTGCTATTCAGCCGAATTTTGTTCTTTGGTTTTAGGAGGCTTTGCCCGTTCAAACAGCGAGAAAAGCAAACCGAAAGCAACGCCGCTGATAATGGTAGCCCAAAGTGCCGGAGAGCTGGCTTCTCCCATGGCAATTGCCACTGCAGGATTCAGAATGCCGTTGCTCAATAACAGACCTGCCAGCAACGCGCCGCCCACCGCAATGCCGCTACCTGATTTGGATACTCTGTTTTCTGTAGTCGCCGCTACAGTAAGAATCAAAATACCGAAGCTAACAAACTCGGCCCCGATACTACCTGCTTTATAATCTTCAGCTAATTGACCTACAAGGCCAAACCCCGCGACAAACCGGGCAAGCAGCGCCCCGGTTATCTGGGCCAAGATGTAGATTATTCCTTCAATGAGCAGAAAGCGCTTGCTTGCAACCAAGCCAACCGTAACCGCAGGATTAATGTGGCAACCAGAAAGACTGCCAATTGCATATACAAATACCAACAGTGTAAGGCCGACTGCATATGGCGTAACCGGAGGAGCAACCGTTAGTGCTACCAAGGTCAGGAAAAAGGTGCCCGTCAGTTCGGCAAGTGCTGCAAACAGTGTCTGACTTCTTAAAGCCTTTTCGGATGTCTTATTCATAAATTTTATTTATACATTGTTTCTTGTGCACTTCGCCGTGAAGGATTAAGGCAAGTTATAGGGTTTCCTTGATAATTTGTTTCAAACTACACAGGTTACAACTTTTGCAATATCTGCAATGAGTTTATTCATCCTTCCAGATTATCGTACCGGAGATACATTGGACAATCCGAAAATGTTTCGCTTCTACCGTATATTCTAAGTGCAAACAGTCAACAGTAACACTAACTTATTAATAGGATTTTTTCACTGTTACATTTTAAAGATCATAACGTCACTGGAGTTGCATGAGAATGATCAAATAATGTTCTTACTGCCATACACTATATTTATACTTGCATAAGTTCTTTTTGTTTTTCAATTGCCTGCAACATTTTATCATAAGGCTTGATGAACTTGTCAATCCCTTCTTCTTCCAATTTTTCTGTTATCTCCTCTAAATTGATTCCGGCTTGTTTTAGTTGCTCCAGGGTTTTGGTGGCTTTATCCAACTCTTCTTCCAAACGGCTTTGCACGTCTCCATGATCACGGAAAGCCTCTAAGGTTTCAAGGGGGATGGTGTTCACTGTTTTAGGACCAATCAAAGCTTCGATATATTTTGTGTCTTTGAAGGAAGGATCTTTGCTGCTGGTGCTTGCCCACAAAAGCCGTTGGGGTGTTGCATCTTTTTCTTTTAATTTTTTGAAGCGGTCACTACTGAATACTTTTTTATAAATTTCATATGCCTTTTTCGCCGAGGCTATTGCCACTTCACCTTTTAAGCTACCAATGCCTTTTTCAATCAACAGCGGATCTGCCATAATATCAATACGGCTCAGAAAGAAACTGGCTACTGAAGCGATCTGATCAACAGGCTTGCCTTCTTTCATTCTGTCCTCCAATCCTGACATATAGGCCTCTGTTACTTCTTCATACCGCTTCAGTCCGAAAAGCAGTGTCACGTTTATATTCAGTCCTTCGCTGATGCACTTTCGAATTGCAGGCAAACCTTCAGCGGTACCAGGTATTTTGATCATCACATTTTTACGGGCAACCGCTTTCCATAAAGCCAAAGCCTGCTTGATCGTACCTTCTGTATCCCGTGCCAGGCGAGGTGATACTTCCAAGCTAACATAGCCATCAGCGCCGCTTATTTCTTCATCATAAACAGGTAACAACATATCTGCTGCCTGTTGAATATCACTTACCGCCAATCCGTAAAAAATGTCTTCATTGTTCTTGCCCTCCTGTGCCAGTTTCTTTATGTCTTCGTCATAGTCCGTACCGCTGCTGATTGCTTTTTCGAAAATAGCCGGGTTAGAAGTAAGCCCCCTTATGCCATCCTCATTTATCAGCTTCTGCAGTTGTCCTGTTTTTAGAATATGGCGGTCTATGAAATCAAGCCAAATGCTTTGCTCAAAATCATGTATTCTTTTTACTCTGTTGGGTTCCATAATTATTTTTTATACGTGTGTTTGCAATAATATTTTCAACTTTTTTCAAAACCTCATGCCCGCTTACGCTTTTATAGAAAGAAACTAAATTTCATGCGTCAAGGGAGCGAAAACAAAAATCTTTAGTTACGTAGCTGAATTTGCTCTCCGGGGATTTACTACAAATGATACACCAGGTATAGGTTGATGGTTGGGATAAAACCGTATTTCCAATAGGCGTCCTGCATTTCCTTGTCAATTTCTTTATACATCTTTTGAGCAAACGCTGTGCGGTCAATAAGGGATCGGTTGGAAGAAAAACTGTTTTTGGATGTCACGATCTTGGAAAGACCCGCTTCGCCGTTTATAGAAAGCCGCGGATTGTGCAGCCGGAATTGGCGTCCGAACAATACCCCTGCATTAACCATATTGGATTGCATGGAAAACTCAAACACAGGCAGACCCAATACATCAAATTGGGTAAAGTCTTTTTTCAAATATACGCTCAGCGCATCGGCCGGCGTAATGCCACCGCCCTTTAAGTGCATATATTGCCCGTAAATACCTACATAGTTTCTGCCGAAATGATAATTCGGACTCACACCATACACCGCGCCGCTTTGAAATGCTTTTTTGATGACCTGTGCGAGGTATTTATCCATCCCGAAGGCTTTCATAGCAGAGACAATGAACCCGCTATATGGTTTGGTGATAAAGCCTGCCTGTGCCCGCGCCGACATCCTGTCGCTGAACCGGTAGCCATAACCCGCCGTAAACTGCACGGGAATTTGTGAACCGATAAACACATGGCTTTTTGAAAAAGTCTTATCGGGTGCTTTATAAACCGCTGTATCCTGCGCCAACAGCTTGAAGCAAGGCGTCAGTAGTAAAAGGTAAATAGCGGGGCACGCAATAAAGTTTAAGATTTGCGGTTTCATTTTATGGTATTTTCATTTGTATTAAACTCTTTGTTCACGGTTACATAGCCGGGATATTTTACAGGTGTATTACCCAACATGATGGTAGGCTTTATTTTCAGGGTAAGGCGCGTAGGATTGCGTGACAGGTCAACCAGTCCTAAAGAAATATTAGTAATAGCGCCGCGCGGACCTTTGCTTGCCAGCTTTCTAACATCAGTATTTACCGGAAGCGAGAAAGGCACGGAAACGGTGCTGTCTGCCGGCAATGTAATTTGTTCGTGCGAGGTGCCGGTAGCAACTTCCTCGCCATCGAGCAGCATGATCCAGTCGAATTCATTCATAGAAGCCGATTGAGATGTAGTGTTTTTTGCTTCGAGGTTCAGTTTAGCATATAGCGGTAATGAACCCGCCGCATAGGCGGCAACGATCCTGGCTTTATCTTCAAGGCTGATGTCAGATACCTGGTTTACATTCCTCACATTAACGCCGGCCAGCTTTGTGCTGTCAACGGAAACAAGGCGGAACTTGCTTTTGCCGAAATTTTTCATCTCCTGTACCTGACGGCTTACACCACATCCGGCAACGGCAAAAAGAGCAAGTGCAAATAGTATAGCAAGTGCAAGGAAAAAAAAAGAAAGCGTTTGCTTTATCCGGGATGCTTTATCCGTTACATTTGTTCGCAACAGTCGTCCATCCACAAAAGAATCTTTGAATGTATTTTTCATATAGAGATTTCTTGAAGTATAAAATGTGTGAATGGAAAAAGAGTACGGATTAATTGTATACTTAACAATCTTAAAGAAGTATTTGAACCAATAAACGTTTCAACTATCGTCCCAAAGAAGATGTATAATAGCCGAGTGAAAAGTAAAAGATAGATAGAGCTCATTGTCTGTACCGATAATTTAGATGTGTCGTTTTGTTGCGGCTAATGGTACGCCTTGTTCCCGTAAAAAATGAGCAGGCATTACAATTCGTTTCCGCACCTTATGTTAAACTTCAGCAATATAAAGGTGAAGAACTTGCAGAAACCATTGCTATATCATTCTGGATATTTATTGCAGAATTCACAGATTTTTAAAGAGGAGTTAAAGAAGTAACAGGCTGGCGCTGCTTATGATTGTGGGGTTGTTTTCAGTTGCGTAACAAAACTTTTTCAGAAGTCCATATCCTGTCCCGGTAGCTTTACACAAAAAGAGAGAACTTGTGAATCTTACAGTAATATATGAACAATTATGATATCCAGGCTTGTAAAGCGCATCGCTTTTGTCTGGAGAAGATTTGTTTAACAGGACTAATAAAAAAGGGCCGGAATACAATTTCAGCCCGATTATCACATCCAATATCTTATGAAAAATCGGTGTGAGAGTATAATTAAACACGGAAGCATTTATTATACAATTCTTACATTTTATTTAAATTCCAATATTTGTATGACACGGTAATAAAAAGCTTATTCGTAGGCTGTTCATAAGTCCATCGCAGTCTTCGTACAGTTTTTGTGAAATGAATGTCAAAAGGTTGGTACTACATCCTCTCCCCAGGAGGGGACGTTTGAGCCGAAGGCCAAACTGGGGTGGGTAACTGACAGTAATTATTTAGCGACTAACATCAGGAGAGGTCAGCACTATGCACAACAATGAAGACCAAAATAGCACCACACCCGGTGTACCACCCCTGTTATGTCCTGCGGACATAACGTCCCCTCCAATGGAGTAATGGCACTAAATTAAGTAAATATTCAATAAAAATATATGTCGTTTAGTTCAATGATGAAGCAGCGGTACGTTCCCCTCCTTTTTCAAGGAGGGGACGTTCGGAAACGATGCGAAGCACGTTTCCGAACGGGGGTGGTTATCAACTATGATTAGTCGGACTGGTCGTTTAGAAGAATGTATCGTTTACAAGGTACTGACGACTATCTACAGCGAGTAACCACCCCCGTTGTGTTAAGTGCTTCGCATCTTAACGCAACGTCCCCTCCTTGAAAAACTTATCATTACCCAAAACCAAAATGTGGATAAGGGGTGGTGGCAACATGATATATCTGCATTATAGTGTTAAGTTTTTGAAGACCTCTCCAAAGTGTCTTTATACCTGGA
>JAABUS010001536.1_pt1 | contig 49725 bp, 16 predicted proteins | sample 5560161 | NCBI WGS metagenome assembly JAABUS01 (sample SAMN10711885, study PRJNA513376) | rock metagenome | isolation source: Antarctica rocks | place: Antarctica: Victoria Land, Trio Nunatak nord | collected 2016-01-04 | reverse complement strand
CAAACCCCAACCCCCCCCCCCCCCCCCCCCCCCTTATCACGAACCCAACCCCCTCCGACCCACTCCTCCCCACCTTCTCACCTCCACCAACCCCTCACTCCCTCTTCCGCCCCACACAGACCCTCAGCTCCCAATCCACATACCACCCCCTTGCCGCCTCCTCCGCAGCTCTCGCATGCATCGCCATGAACCAGGCCCTCTCTTGCTTGTCCATGATACGATTGAGCTGTGTCCCCCAGACAGTCTTCGTTCCAGAGTGCGGTAGTGGGGGAGAGGGGAGACGGCGTCGTGCACGAGGACGGTGAGGGCGGAGTGGGTGAAGCGGGTGGGGAGGGTGGTAATCCAGCTTGGGGGGGAGGTTAGTGGGAGGGATGGGTGAGAAAGGAGCGGGAAACGGATGGATGGCGGTGTGGTGGGAAGAGAAACAGAGGAGTTGACTGACTTTCTCTTAAGGCCATAGTTTTTTTGAGGTAGCCTGTTCATTGGGTATTGGCGTAGTCGGCGGATGTGATCTGCGAGGGGGAAGGGAAGTGGGAGAGCCAGTCTCATTCTACCCACTGGAGGTAACCTCCTGGGTCTGTAGAATGTCAGCTTTTGGGCGAGGTGTTTGTAGCCATGCTAATAGGTCGATTTGCTTTGGGGATTGTGGGCGTGGCTGTCGGATGGGGGCGGGGGGCGAATGATGGGTGTTTGTGACTTGCTGGGGATGGGGAAGATAGACTTAACATTGAGTTTAGGTTGTCGATGATGGTTTGAATGTTGTCATCGCTGGCTATGGCCATGAAGAATCGGAGATGTACCACCTGTGATCGCTCACTTTATTAGTGTCTCCTATTTTCATCGACTCCACTCATTAACTCCAGTCCCACCTTTTAGCGTTCCAAAGAAAGCAAGTACAATTGATTTAATAGTCAGGCATTCAAACATGCAAAAGAGAAGAAGATGATAGGGACATGACGTCAATAAACAACGGCAAGGAGCAGAGAGAAATAAAAGCAAGCAATGAAAACAAGTAAACTCACATCATACCTCACCCTCGACTCCTCCGGCACCGGCTTGAGAGTATCCAATGTCACATTCCTCCCATACCACTCCGCCGGCGGGTACTGCTCATCCGTGATATCAAACCCATCAAGCTTCACACTCTCGGGTAACTCCTTTGTTGATTCGCCGTTCCAGATGCTACGGTTATAATGTGAGGTTCGTGTGCATGGAGATGGAGGGATAGGAGTTGCTTACCCTGTGCCCGTGCCTACGTCTGCGATGGAAAGGTGCGATTTGTCGTGCGGGAGGGCTTCCCAGATGGCAGGGTGGATTAGGTAGCCGAGTTGGGCGTGGATGAGGAGGTGGAGGAGTGCTAGCCTGTATCATCCCTAGTCAAATTCAATTCTTCAGGAACAATTCATCCGCAGTATGTTGATTGTAATGAGGATTCATGATTGAGAGAGATGTTATCAGGCTGAGAGGGACGATTCTTGTGGATTTGGCACTGCGTTAGGTGGAGGCGGGAGGAGAGGGAAAAAGGGGAGCTGGCCTCCCCGAGGCAGCGTAATTCCTCCTCAGCATAAATAGATCATCCTTGGAGTCCTTTGAGTCGGAAAACTGTGAAGACATGATTTCTAGCCCCTCAACAATTAGCACTAAATGCTTGGCTTGATATAGATGGATGAATATGGTTGCTTGACTGGAAATAAACAGTACCGGCGCAATGGCGTAAACCAGGAGTGGTTGGCATTAACAAGAACTGATAAATGACCTTTCTAGAGTTCCTCCTTGGCCATAGCGGTCGACTTTTGGACTCTTGACTATATTGCGGCAGAACCTTGTCGAAGCGGCACGTGACGTTCCTGTAGGATGGTCAACCTTGCCTCGACCTAAGGTATTGAAGGCGGGGTTAGGATGATGAAATCTACCGTCTTACGATCCTTCGAGGCTATCGATGGCACGCTGCTGTGCCTCACGCTTGTGATGTTCGGCTTCTCTAGTATCGGTTATATTCCAACCAGGACAGCTGTATCGACGATCGCTTGATTGCGAATCGTTCTCCGGCTAGCTCCACTGAAAGCGGATTTACTCTGTGCTTATATTCTCCAGGTGCTGTCTATACCACTCTTGCTTATGCTGACAAGACTCTCCTCGATGGATTTAAACCGACATAAATTCGTCCATTATATCTTCATTCATACCTCCCCAGCCCCCTCCTTGACTTCCCTCCCAATAATTTTCGTCCCTCCTTCGTTACTCCCCAACCCACCCTAACTCATCCCCTTTACTTGCTTCCCCCAAATCATCAAAACGACAATGAACCCAAATGCAAACATGGAGAAGAACGCTGCCATACCCAAACACCACCTGAACCCGACCTTCACAATCCAGTCTGGTACAAAAAACGGTATCGCCAGGGTAAAAGCTAATCTATACAGACCCATTATCCCTGCACTTTCACTCGTGTGGCCTTTGAAGCATTCGATGATATAGTGTACAGTTACTGGGATGATGGAATTTGTGGTCCAGCCGCCGAGAAAACATGCCAGCGCGAGAACAATGTAGTGTAGGTGGTATTGAAGGTTGGCGCCGAACAGGCCGAGAGCGACGGGGATGCTGAATAGACCGGGCAGCCAGAGCGTGTGCAGGCGGTATTCGGGTTGCCAGATTCCCCGACCGCGGTGTTTGCAGATGTAGAGGGGGATGCGGTCATTGGCTAGGTAACCGTAGATTTGGGCGAAATGAGGCCAAACCAGAGGGAGAAGAGGACTGCAATTTCAACTCTTGGTATCTAGTTGTGTATATGTGGAAGGCATGGTGAAATAGTAAAGAGATAATGTACATTCAGCGTTTCGGGTCGGGGTGAAGCCGTAGTTGCCCACTTTGGGAGGGTTTCGGAGGAAAATGGTGAGGATGATGTTGAAGAAGGCGAAGAAGCCGGAGTTGATCAAGGTGAGACCACCGCAGAGAAGGGCTACAGGGTTGAGGCCAATGATGAATGACTTCGCGAAGATCTGGCCCTGATTATTGGATTAGCCACGCCGGTATCTTATACCTTTCCCCACGTTCTTGAAGAAGTCGACCTTTTTCAGGAGATGTGGATCAGGGTACGGTGACTCACTGTCTCTCTTGCCGAAGTTTTGGAATAGCCCTTTCCCCGCAGAACAAATGCGCCATTCTGTTCGCAAACCACGAATCCGGCCACCTCTTTCTAGATGTGCGCCTGAGGACTACGATCATAGTGCGTATCGTCCAACAAGAATAGCGCGAAAAGGGAGGGGAGAACACGTGGAAAGATAAGAGGATTGGCAAAGGATTCCAAGTTTTCAACGAGATAATTAACCCAATCAAGTCCTGCTGGAGGAGCGCAGCAGCTTTATAACACTTAATTCGTTTGTCACCTCCTATCCAGGATCCTACCCAAAAATCTCTCAATTCAAGCAATCTTCGCAACGAAGCTCGCTTCATTGACTGCCATTGTGGCAAGATTTCCTTATCGGTCTGAGCCCGCTCAATTGAACCGTTATATCTTACCTGATATTTACAACCGTTCTATTACCGTAGTTCATAGGGAATCATGTTGCAATCGCGTTATCTTGAAGCATTGTCGCAAAATTATCATATATGCGATATTCAAACCGTCGTCAATATAAAGCAATAAGATCATGGCACTCTCGAACATTGTTCAAAGATTGTTCGAACATCGTGTTTACTTTAATAAGTTTTCATTGCAAGAAACTAACATCTATCGGCCGGAGCCACCCGTACTTGGCGGGCGGATTAAAGGCTTGGCGAAAAAGCATAGTTCTGACATTCGAGATGCGCACCAACCCCCGCAGCGCTCTATCCTCCTGGCGTTTACGGTATGAGTATGTTTCTGTGTGAGTGGCACTGGGATAGAGAAAGCGAAGATCTAGCTGGCCTAGAGAGTCATTCGTCCGAGTTGACCTTATTTTCATGATCCTCGGCTACTAAGCTACTATCTTTTGACTAGATTTTCCTTGTTAGACGTCTCTCTATGCTCGGAAATATGAGTGGTTATAGACCGATTGGATCTACTTCGAGTTTATGTGGTAGATATGCCTCTTTAGACACATCCCCATAATTGGGAATATGAGCGGTTCATTGAGCAGTGGATTTACTGTAAAGTCATATGGACATTATTTCAGTTTCAAATTCCTTGCGACAAATGAGCGGGCTTTATATATCCTTTCCTAGACCAGAAACCTCTATATCTGCAGTGCGTGCTCAGCAATTTCACTGTCTTCTTCACGGTCCCCCTTACTCATCCTCCTCCAAGATCGTCTCCAAAATAGCCACAGCCCTCCCACACCCTCTCAACTCCCTATCCGACCATCTGAACCCACTCCTCGAGCCCCATTCCCAAACCTCCTCCATCCCATCCACCCGCTTCCCCTTGGCCTCATCCTGCAACCCTCCCTTCACCTCCCGAAACACCTCTTTCACCGGCGACAGCGAGTTCACATACTCCTGCAAATCCTGAAATCCATCAGCTTTCGCCGTCACGAGCGAACACCCCATCGCAGCCTGCAGTAGCGCGGCGACGGCCGATCGCGGGCGTCTGGCCATCGTGGCGTGCGCGGGCGGGGTGCTGATGATGGTGGAGGCGAAGGTTGGCTTCGGAGGAGGAGATGGCGTGCGAGAGGACTTGCTTCGCTTCAGCACACCGATCTTGCGGCGCTTGGTGGAGCGCGGCAGCGCAGACGCTGCGTGGCGCTTTGAGCCCACCACCGCCTCGGGGGTGAAGGTGAAAACTGCGCCTGTACGGCGGAAAGGGATGGGCTGGGGCCTAGGAGCTGAAAAGGAGAAGGCGAAGGTGTAGGTGCTGGGGTGAGACATGGATGGTGGTGATGGGTGCGGTAGATCGCTGAATTTTCGAAGATAGGTTATAGTATAGCAGGGCAGGAGACAGTTTTCCGTTGGAGTCGAGACGGTGACAGAATGAGTGCTATACGATCAGGGGTACTTCTCAGAAGTTCCTGGACGATCGCAAACTCGGCTGCTGTGGGGCTCGGAACCTGAGGGCGAAGAGATAGGGGTTATATGTCTGTATGTCGTCCTTTGTTGCGGGATATTGGCATTGTGCGTAAGTTTCGATGGCTTTGTGTGTGAGCTCGGGGACAAAGGAATGGCTGTAGGGGAAAGGTGTCACAATGGCTTTGTGCCCGGCTTGGGAGCGAGACATAGCGCGGTAAGTCTTTGTGTGCGTGTCACTGCGCTGGTTGGACGAGGGTCATCACCGAGGCAGCTGGCTCAAAAGCCCTGGAAGTTCTAGGGCGGGTTTGATTTTCACCAGAAGCATATCTGCTACAGGGCGGTATTAGTAGTACCGAAACACTCTTCAGACCCCTATCGAGCCTTGAAGAAGATCCAGGACCCAAGTAACGATGTGCTACCAAGAGACCTGGCTCCATTCGTGCCGCCACACCAAACAGGTCGTCGACCGCATCCACTGCGCGCTTCACCTGCGAACGCGCGGCGGAGAGTGCGAGGGCTTTATCGGGTATGTGGAGACGGTTGGCTATCGCTGCCCGGCGTGCGAGGCTAAAAGGTCGAGTAAGGGCCTGGTGATACCGGCGATACAGAGGATTAAGGAGAGTGTCGGCTTGGGGGTTGATGATCTGCATCCGAGTCGGAAGTGGATATGGAGCTCGAGGGAGAATGGGAAGGTGAGCTTTGGGGTTAGTGGGTAGGTTGGGGGTGGCTTGAGTTGCATTCCTGGGAGGTTTTGATATTGGAGGATGCTGAAATCGTTAGAACAAGGTGTTGGCTTTGACGGTCGTTGGAGTCTTTTGTGAGTCTCTGAGTGTAATCTTAAGGGACATGGATATAGCAACTGTTTACTGTCTGCTGTGCAATAGGAATGTCCATGGTGTGGTGCGTGAGATGGTTGATGCGATACTTAATCGCCTGAGTCCGTCGATATCACTTCCATTCTTCGCCTTTGCCATCAAAGTATCCAGGAATCCAGCGGTGGAAAGACTAGTATGAAAGTATAGAGTATAATATCATCACATAAGGAAAATGAGCAGATAGCTTATCCTTTTCAAATATAAGCATACTATACTATTGGGAAGCGCAGGCCTCTTAGTGACAGGGCATAACGGAATTAATGATGTTCAGAGAATATTGGAAGCATCAAGAAGCTTGCTACATTATCATCATCACAGTACAGAAAGTATTGTTCACCTCATTAATGAGGCTGAAGAGAGAGGCTAGAAGTAAGGCTGCTACTATGTCGCTGCCAGTGGTCACGGTGGGAGGACGGGACTTCGTACGCTTTAGTGGTATGGTAAATTGACCAAATGTCGAGATGCTGAAGCCTAATTTTGCTGGAGATCAACGCAGTTTTTGAGGAGGGTCTGAGCAAGAGCTAGCTCGATGGGGCAAGGGTGCCGCGGCGAAGCCACAACTGTCGACAGTATAAAATTTTATAGGTAATATGTATATTTGCTCAACATTGGTTATGTCAGGGGTCGTGGTTTAGTGGGTAAGCAAAATATCCTCGATAGAATGCAAATTGGTCTGATTTGGAAAGTATAATGCATCCTTAGCATGGATGAGGTCCGGGGTTCGATTCCCCGCGACTCCAACCCTTTTGCTTTTTCAATCAGATATATCTCCTTGAGAGAGACATTTATTCCAACAGTGTACCAGCTCTTGACACTCACCGTATCGATGAGAGAATTGCTGCCTTCACGCCCGATAATATGTGTACTACCTTACACATCCAGCTATCCTCGCAAGAGCATGGAACCTATATAAAGTAAGAAGTCTCTACAGTCTTAGCCTAACGACCCTACGCGGGATGAGATAAGGCCTCGCAGGTATGAAATCGCAGCTGCTACTTTTAGACGTTCAGCTCACATCCAAGTGCGATTGTATGCAGCTGTAGAGAACAAGCGTGACCAGTGGTCCAGAGAAAGTAAATCTTCGGTCAGCCCATCACTAGATCTCAGGTTCTGGGCACAAGTCGTGATGCCAGACACGCTGCATCATGGACTTACTTATTCGTGGCTGGAAGATCTGCTCAGCGGTGACAATAGCTGGCATCGTGATAGCGCTGATGTTACCTTTTGGTTGAAGGGCCTTCCATGTTTTCCTAGCTCTTTGGAATGGGGAATTCGTGCTGAGTAAGGAGGTAGCTAGTAGCCTTTGATGGTGCAGAGGGGATGTGGTGTGTTGCGACGGGACGAGTGGCGTTTGAGACTGGTGGTGGTAATCTGGGGCTCGTTCAAGGTACCAGATACCGGCCGCCGAAACTTTGGACTCGAGCGGTTCGTGGCAGTGTTCCTTGCGGAGGTAGAGTGTTTGTTTTAATTGGTTCTTGAGCAGGTATAGACCTAGAACGTGATAAACCACCAAATGAAGGGGGAAGCGTTCATTGAAGCAGGTGATTGACGAGGTTGTGCATCGAGCAGGAACTGAGGCTGGACTGAGGGGGACAGACGACGAAAATTCGGATGTACGAAAAAAGTGGAAAGGTTTGCACCACATAGGCGGTGGTACATGAGATGGCTGATCGAACAGCTAATGACTAGTATACATGCAGCTACTCCCCAGGTACAGTGAAAAGGCGGTTTCACGCCACACAGGCGCTATTACATTGGGACAACTGATCAGGACCTCACAATCTGTCACGGTTCCAGGCTAGGCAGGCTTCGTCTCTCCGGGCCTCGAATATATTACGAGAAACATCTGGCGTCTTGGCACTCGTAATACTTATATTTATTTTCTGTACATAATTAGTTCTGCATAGCTAGTATTCTTATCAATCAATTATATACTAGTTATTATAGTTCTAATTCTAATATAATATTAGTTATCTCTTTAAATACAATTTTGCGAATCGTATTCTAAAGATATTCTTATTTATTACTTTTTTTGTTTTGCGAGACGAGCTTCAAATATAGAGTTATTGAAACAACTTTAAATACAAAATTATTAAAATAATTCTAGATATAAAGTTACTAAAATAGATGCTTTGCAAAGAGTAACTAAGTTGCAACAATAAATATCTCTTAAATAATATATAATTTAACAATAATTGTTTTTGTAAATTTTCTAAATATATATTTTCTAAATCTTATTGTGCTAAGCTAAAAAAATTCTATAAGAAAAATAATTAGTTTGCTAAAATAAATAAACGATAAATTATTTCAATTACAATTTAGTAAATTTGCTAGAATAAAATTAATAAATTTGTAAAATAAAATTAGCAAATTTGCTAGAACAACAATTAAAAGACAATTTTATTGTTATCTTTAAACAACATTTATATCTTTATATATTAAATAATTTGCTATTTAATAATATAATACTTTAAGCAATATTTATTTTTAATATCGAAATTTTTGTTTCGCAAATAACAAACATATTTAAGCTTAAACTTTTATTTTCGTTTATAAATAATTATATTATTTGTATTTTATTTATATTTGCAATATAATTAAGAAAAAAATATTTTCGAAAATTAAAGTAAAATTTAATTTTAGCAAAAATCGCAAATTAATTAAAAAATCTTCAATAAACAAGAATTAATTAAATGTTAATTTTATTTCTTATTATAATTAATATATTTTAAATTCTTTATTAAATTAAAACAATTTCGAAAATAATTTAAAACTTAAGAAACATTTTAATTTACTTAAAAACAATATATTCGAATTTTTGTTAACTTTTTGCGCAAACTTTTTTAATATTATTATTTATAAATTAACTAAACTTGCAATGTAGCCAAGTAATTAGATAATATTAGACTATGGACTTAGAAATGCTTGCTATCAATACTAGCGATCTATTTGCAATATATATGCGATCTCTCTCACTTAGATCTTAGAATCTTAGCTACTTAATATACTATTAAACTATATAGTGCGATTTATGCATGTATCGCGATAAGTCTCTATTGTTATAATTGTCTACTAACTAAAATTCTATCTTTATCTTATTACATTAAAGTTTAACGCAAAAATTTAATTATAATAACAAATATTAAAACAACAAATTGTTGACGTATCTCTAAAAACAATTTTAGAAATTTAGAAATTTAAAAACTTAAAAACACAAAAAAAAGAATGTAAAAAACAAGTTAATCTTAACGAATTATTAAAATTAAAAATTTCAAAAATCAAAAACACAAAATTAACAACTTAGAGATCAAAGTATTATTAAATTAAAAAGCAAAAAAAGAAGAAACAAAGTTGAAGCATTAAAAATAGCGATAAAAGTTGTAAATTTAAAGATTAAAACGTCTTATTAAAATTGCGACTAATATCTACTATTAAAACAATAAATTGCTCGCTAACTATAATAACGTTATTAAAAGAAACTTCTTAGCAATATAATTAATTTATTTTCTTAAAAGCGAAAACGCTATTTAAACTCTTTTTTTAATAGAGACTAAAGCAAGTTTTTAATGCAAAATTATTCGTTAATAATAAATCGACAATTAACTAGAAAAAGCAATAAATCAAAAACGTCTATTTATAAACAATCAAAAAAATAAAGAAGCAATAAACAAAAAAACAATATAAAGTTAAGAAAAAAAAAGAAAATCTTTTCTTAATATTTTTGCAAAAAAAAGAAAAAAACTTACAAATTAAAAATATTATTCTTTGAATTAATTATTATTACTAGTTTTTTTAACTTAGTAGTTGTTACTTTTACTACTTGTTGTTAAGCTATTCTTTTAAAAACAATATTTTAAAACAATAAAAAAATTGCAAAGCTTTCTCTTAATGTATCTATATTAACAACAAGCTTACTTAATAATTTTATAAAAATTGTAGAGTTTTATTACTACGTAATTTTTATGTCTTTTTCGAAAACGTTAAAAGCATCGCACTTTAATAAACTTAATATTATTAATTTTCTAAATTAATTTTTAAATTTTTATAATAAGCATAAAGTTATTTTTTAGCACAAAATTATTAAGTTGTCTCGATATTGCGACAAGCTTATAAAGAACTTTATTAAATTTATTGTTATTTAAATAAATAAAAAGTAATTTAAAATAATAAATAAATTAAAAAAAAAATATAAAGATAAGAATTTAAATTAAAAAATTTACTCTTATATTTTTCTAAAATTTTTAAAAGATATATTAAGAGCAAAGTCGAATAATATTTGTAATTATAATTAATAATTTAGAGTTATTTCTTCGAAGCTTATTAAACTTAATTAAGTCGATAAATATATTAGATTCTTGTAATATTTAAAAAGTCTTTTTCGTAGCATTTGCACTAAAATAATACGAAAGTATAAAGTTAATTTAAACGACGCAATTATTATAATATTTAAATCGTTATACGAGACAATTATAGAATTAATCAAAAATAAAACAATTATGCGAGAAATAAATATTAATAGCGATTAAGCTACTTAGCGAATTGCGAACATTAATATAAGTAAATTAATAAATATAATAAACAAGAAGCAAGATTTAGTAAAGAAAAAAAGTTACGTTAAAGACAATCTTTGCTTCTTTAATATCGTCAATAGTTGCAATTAAAAATACGAAAATTAACAAAATACTAAATATTTTAATACAAGCTTTTAAAAATCTTAAAATTAATAATGTTTGCAAAATAATAAAGAGCAAAATTTATTAAATAATTTAACAAACAATAATAGCGCAATTATAAGAGATTTCGCATATTGCATCTTCTTAAATTTAAATAACAATCTAAAGTTTATCTTAAAAAACAATTTATATTTATAAAGAATTTATATTTGTTTTTAGATACAATTAATTTTAATTAAAATTAAATAAGTGTTTGTTTTGTTACAATTTGTATAAGCAATAAGTTTGTTTAAAGTTAGCAATCTTAATAGCGAATAAAAATATTTATATAAATAAAAGCAATAAAATTTGTTATAAATTTAACGATTCTAAAGATAAAGAAATAAAGTTGTCTCTTAATAATGCGAAAATCAAAAAAAAGATTGTAAGAATTTGTTTTTAATAAAGAACGCAAAATTATGTTCGAAATTCTATTACGATAGCAACAATAAGATTAAATATTAGTTTTTTGTCAAAAGACGAAAAAATAATAAATCGAATTAAGCGATAATAAAGATTTAAAAAGCTTGATTAAATTTTTTTTTTAAACAATAAACGTTTTAAAAGCTCTTAATAAAGCAATCGATCAAAATAATTAAAAAAAAATTAAAAAGAAAAAGAAATTCTCGAAGATTAAAAACGTTAAATCTAGAAATTATTTAAAGATAACAAAAATATTAAACGAAAAAGTATACGTAAAGAAAAGAATAATAAAAACAAAAGTAAAGAACGTTACAATTAAGAACGTTTTCGCAATAATTAATATTAGTTCGAGAGTTATTAAATATTAGAAAAACAAATTTAGAAAAAAGCAAAAGATTCTTGCAAACTATGTATAACAAACAAAATATTTAAAGAAAATATTATAAATTATAAAAAATTAAATCGATTTTAAAACTCTAATTTAGAGTATTTTTATTTCGAAAATAAAGATAAAATTAATAAATCTTTTAGATCTTTGTTCTAATTTAAGTCGCTTTTTTTTTCGTTCTTTTTTTAATAAAAAGTTTAATACTATAATAACAAAAAGAAAATCTTAGAAGCTTATAAGAAAAAAGAAAGAAATAATTGTTATTATAAAATTAATTAACGCTAAATTTATCGAAATCGTTTATTTTAAAAATATTGTTGCAAGAATAAAATCTCTTAAAATTCTATATTTTGTTGTTTGCTTAATTGCATAAATGTAATTAAAAAATATAAAAGTTAAAACAACGTTTAATAATAATGCAAAAATCAATTATATTAACAAGAGTTTTGCGAACAAAATTAATCTAACTATTCGACAAGATGTTTTTATTTTATTAATAAAGATTATAAAAGTACGTATTTGTTTTAAAGAAATAATAAAAGATGCAAAGATATTAATTGAAAAAGTAATAATTTATACTTTTATCTTTGTTGTTTTTCGATTTAATTACGAAATTCTATTAAATCGATCTTTTTAGCAAAATATCTAAATAAGCTTTGTAAATATAAACGACAATTTTTTGAAATTAACGATTTATTTTAAAGACGAAGCAAAGCGTATTAATATTTTAAGAATGTTTATTAATTACTTTAATAACAAAAATAAGAACATTATATTCTTAAAGAAATCTTTAAATCTTTAGATAATTATTTAGTTAATACAATTGTTCGACTTCGCAAATCTAATTGCAAAAAACTTTCGAAAATAAAAATAAAAATAATTAGAATAACGACGTTGCGAAATAAGATCAAAGAAAAAAATTAACAAAATTCTAATTAATTAGAGCAAGCGAACAACATTAGCGTTTGCTTATCTATTAATATAACTAATTAGAATCGAACAAATATTTAAATTAATACTATGTTTCGAACATCTTTAAAATTATTAATAATTCGAACTTTTTAATTATGCATTATAAAAGAGACTTTTATTATTTAATTGTTTAGAAAGTTTAATATTCTTCGTCAATCTTTTATTGTGTCGCGCTTATTTGTTCGAATAAATACAATGTATAAACAAAAAATCTAAAAAACAAATCTAATAAATATAAACAATTTAAATAATTCTATTTTAAACAAGTATCTAAATTGAAAAGAAATGCTAAAATTATTAATTACAATTTTTTTTTAAAAGAAATTTAACGAAAAATATAATCTTTTTTTAATACTTAAGTTTTTAAGCATTAAATGCAACTTTTGTCTTATTAAAAAACGCATTTAAAAGTTAATTATAAAGTTTAAACTCTTTTCGCAAAAACAAAAACTCTTAATTATAATGCTTTTTAATCGTAAAATCGCTTTAACATAAAGCTTTGCTAAGATAAATAAAATTAAACTAAAGATTGTATTTAATTAAGAAATTCGCATTATAAAGTATGAGATATAACAAGCTTTAAAAATTTTAATTTCTTAAACATTAAATTCTATTGTAATCAAGATGCTAAAGAAACGTCTTTAAACAAATTTGCTAAAATACTATTATAGCTTTTATCGAAATTCTTGATTTTTAATAAGTAAAAAAAAGAAAAACAAGTATCGCATAATTAATGCAACTATAAAGATAAACAGAATAATTATTTGAAATATTAACATATCTTCTAATGTCGAAGAGTTTGCGAAAGAATTCGTCAAAATAATAATTGCGTTATTGATTAATTTTTTTTTAAAATATAATTAAATAAGTTTTGCGCTAAAGAGTTGCAATTTTATTGTTTTTATAATTTCTCTTAAACTATTTAGAATAATTCGTTTATCGCAAGATGCGACTAATTCGATTGCTTAATTTGTAAAAATTGTAATACACATTCTTAAGAATTTTCTTAATAAATGTTATTTATTTGTAAACAATATAAATGTAAAAAAATTTAAATTAAATTATAACAACAAGAAGATAATTCTAAAAATTAGACTATTTGTTTTAAAACATATTTAATAATTAAATGCAATATTAATAAATGTAAAATTGTTTAAATATATTATATTTGACGAAAAATCTTAATTTTGCAAGTTAGAAATTAAAATTGTCGATTTTATATATAATTTTAATAAACAATCTTCTAATAACATCAAGATTATTAAGATTATTAAATAATTATTGTACAAAAACATTTTTGAAACTAGAGTCTTTATAAAAGTATACGTTTATTATTAAATTTAAATATTAAAGTTTATAATTGTCGCAAAGTTAATTTATTGTTTGTTTAAAATAAAATATGTTTTTGTTTAAGACTTTAAACAACAAAATATTATAAACAAATTAAAGATTGCTTTAATAAATGTATTAATAATGCGTATTTTAAACTACTTTATCTTAATTAGCGAAATTATTTTAATTATAAATTTTCGTTTAAAAGATTAAAAAATTGTATTAATGCAAATTAATGCAATAACGAAAAGAAAATATTTTTTACAATATAAAAGTAAGTTTTAAAGCGAACAAAAATTCTAATACAATATTAAAAAGCGAAAATGTCAAAATCTTATAATTTTTTTAAAGAAAATACAATTTTAATTGTATAAAGTTCGATTTACAATTAAAATTAATGCAAACATTTTAATAATTTAACTTAATTGCTTTGCGACAAATTTGCTTAACGCTTTAATAACTTGCTAATTAATTTAAATTTGTTTTTTTAATTTTAATATACAATATATACTTGATTAAAAGCATATAATAACTAACGAACTTTTAAAAAAATCAAAAGAGTTGTTTGACAATATTGACGAAATTAATAAGAAAGATATTGATAATTTTATCAACAATTAATTAAATTTTATTTGCGTTTGTCTCGCACAAATAACAATATTAAAAGAGAACGAAAACATTTTTAAAAACAAATATTTTAATAAATTTAAACAAATTGTTCGATATTTAATCTCGTTGCAAAAATCATATATAAGTTAGAAGAATTTTCGCAAATTTAAAAATTATGCTCTTTATTTCTTAATAAAAGAAGAGCGTTTGTTTCGAAAAATAGACAAAAATATGTCTTTACATAAAATAATAAATCGAACAAAAAACAAAAATCGAATCGTAAAAAGCTTATATAACAAAAATAATTATAAAAAGAGAGAGAATATCTATTAATGCGTTGCAAACTAATATTAATAACGAAATTTATTTAATTTTTGCAAAAAGTATGTCGCAAATTACAATAAATGTTAACAAAGAACTTTTAACAAACAAGAGAAAATTATGTATTCAACTTATATTTTCGATTTATAAAAAAAAATTGTTGTAAATTGTATTTATATTTTAATTGCAAAAATGTCTACTAAAGTAAATCTAATAATTGCTCAAAATAATTTAACGAGATAAGTAAAAATTAAGACAATTTTGAATTGTAAAACACTTGTTATAGTAAAATTTCTATAAAAGAATATTTTTTGTCGATATAAATATGTTAAGAAAATAATTATAAACGACAAACTTAAAAATAAAGTCAACATAACAATTAAATTTTTAAAAAGATATAAAGTTAAAAAAGTAACAACGTCGACTTATTATTTATAAGCAAATAAAATAATAAAAAGAGAATATAAATTTATTGTTAATACTTTGTTCAAATTAATTAAGAGAGCTTTTACAAATTAATTACAATATTTGTACGCAATATTATAAATTAATAAAACAAAAATTTAAAAATTTATTAAAAAGATGTTGTTTTGTCTTAAGTTTAAATACAAAGTTGCGTTATTAATTAAAATAAAGTATTTAATTTAGCATATTATAAATTGAGAAAAAATTTATTTAACGACAAATCTATTAACGTTGCGAACAAAATAATTAGAAAAAAAAAATAAAAATGTTTAAAAAGTAGCTTTGTGTTTTTGTCGTTTTAAAGAAGCGAACAAGAATTTTTTCGATAATAATTATTAACTATTGACGCGTTTATTTTAAATTAAAGATTTTATTTTATTATATAATATCAAACTTAATAAAAAATACGACATAAAATTATTCTTTCAATAATTAGATCTCTTTAAAATAAAAAAAGAAAACAAAATTAAAAACTTTTATATTTTGAAAAAAGTTAATAACACGAAACTTAAAGATACTTATTTAGAAAATTAATTAAAAAAATATATAACAAAAAATTAAAATCTTTAGATTTTCGCAAAGTTAAAAGACAAAAATAAAAAAATAAAAGATAATTTTATACGAAAAACAAAAAATTAATTTAACAAAAGTAACAAGAGATTGTTTGTAATTATTATATTATTGTTATCTTATTACAATTATTTAAATTACACAAAAGTGTAATTTTTTTTTGAAAAAAGAAAAAGTTGCAATCTTTATATTTGTTTTATTTGCAAAAGCTTTAATATAAAGTTTATCGATTTATAAGTATTAAAAAGTAATTTAATTACGTAAAATAATTTACAAGACATTATAATTTCAAGCATTCGAAAAAAACAAATAGAAAAATAAGAAAATCGAAAAGTTAAAATACTAATAATTCTAATTAATTAAAAGTAGATAAGCAATACTAACATTTGTTTGTTTACTTTAATTGATTAAAATTAACAACTAAAAAGCGATCTAAAAGTATTAATAATAAGCTTTGTGTTACGAGTCGCGTACTAATATATACTAGTTGTCGCGCATCGTTCTTCACAAAGTAATTAGAAAGAGAAGATCTATCAACAAGATTAAGATAATTAAGATGGCTTAATCCTTAAACATCTTAAATTCTAATTAAGATAATCAAAATAATTAAGATCTTAATTATCTTAAACATCTTAAACTTTTATTGAAGGAAAAGATATATAACTTTTGAACGCGACTCTTTTATAAATCGTATTCAACTTATTATAGATTTTTACTTATTGTTACTCTAATTTATCGAATCTCTTTTAAGATTTATTAAACACAAAAATTGTCTATAGTTGCAATTTTTGTTATCAAGTAATTGCTTATATTGTCTAAAGACGTCTACAAATCTCTTTAATAACATAATTTATTTTAATACTTTTGTAGAAAGTATTAGCGTAATACTTTAAACACTTTAAGAATGTTTATATTAAATTAATGGGTCTTTATTTTAAGCATTAACTTATTAGTATTACGTCAATTATTAATTATAAAAGACGAAAAAATTAAAATTAACAAATTTAATATTTATTATAAAGATTGTATTAATTTAGAGAACTAACTTATGCAAATAAATATCTATTTTATCTTTTATTTTGTTCTAGCAAATCAAAAGACGATTTTTGCATCAACATTTCTTAAAGAGAGAGCTCAACATTAACTTAAATTAAATTTACGAAAATACTTAAAAAATAATAGCGAAAATTCTTGTACGATGTTTATAGACTTCAATAATTTCAAAAAAGAGATGCAAAGAATCTTTAAAATATGTAACAAAAAACAAATTGCAAAAAAAGTAATTTAACATTTAACTTAACGAATTTTTGCAATAAATTACGTTGCTAGATTTTAAAAGTATATTAATTTAATTAAGTAAAACAATGTTGCATTTATAACAATGTTTCGATAAGATTTTAAAAACAATTTAAAGAACGAAATTATGCGTAATAAAAAAATCTTTAGCAACATATTTAATCTCATTAAAGTAGTTATCAATTTCAACAACAAACTATATAAAAGAGCTATAAAAAAAAGATACAATTAATTTTGAAAAAGAGCAAGAATTTTCTTTGAACTAGCGATCGAATATTAGCAAAAAGAATCTCGTTTTAATTAAAAATATAGTAATTTTAATTATCATAAATTTGCATTTATAAAACTAGATTTTACTTAACAACGTAAAGAAAAAAACTTTAAAAAAAAGCAAAATAACAAATTCTAAAAAACGTACTATTTATGTGACAAATTGAGTTACTTCGCAAGAGATTATTAATTACAAAATTTAATAAATTGCCAACAAATCAATGCTATGTTAAGAGAGATACTTGATAGCTAAAACGACATTAAGAAGCAAATTGACACAAAGGCAAATATTCTTAAAACTAGATCGAACAACAACTACTATTTAATAAAAAATCTAAATCAATTATAGAAAATTCTAGATAAAACATTATTAGATAAGGCATTCGCATTTACGCAAAAAGTTAATTAAATACTTAATAAAACTATAAAAGCGAAACGATCAAAAATATTATACTTTTATTTAGTAACAAACTTAGACGACAAATACAATTAGAAGAACTTTCACGAATATCTAAACAACATTACAAAACATCTTAAAACTTTAGCTAATTTATTAAAGAAACAATAAATGAATTAAATCGTAAATAAATGCGAGAAAGCGTTAAAAAGCGACGTTACTATAAAAAGAGAAATTTTTGATAAAATCGAACAACAACTAAGTAGTGTAAATTTATCTTAAAAAAAAATAAAGAAAGCAAAGAAACACGCGACACTTAGTTGAACAAAATGCTATAACAACTTATGCTAAACTTATTTAAAAGATAAAGAAAGAGTCAATTAATTCTTTAGAAAATTAAAATTATTAACTTAGCATAAAAAGAAAGCTTAGCGCAAACAAGCGTTTAAAGCAAAAGTTACAACATTAAAATAAAGAAAAGTTCAAATTTTTTGATAAAGAGTATACTAAAGAAATGCAATATATTAGCTTAACAATAGCAATTAAACTTAATAGCATATATACGATATTTTATTACATCAATTAAAGTTAATAAACAACAACTTATCGCAATAATCAATTTTAGTGCAATAGATAATTTTATAACTAGAGCTTTTGTTAAGAGAGAAAAATACTTTACTTAAAAGAAGCTTAACGCATACAATTTAATAATTGTAAATAAAAATTTATTACTTAATAAAAATAAAAAAGTAAATAAAGAAACGAAATTATTATTAATAGTTATTTAGCAACATTACGAGAAACTAATTTTTAATATAGTAAAAATAATTATTTATAATATTGTTTTAAAAATGTTTTGATTAAAGCAACACAATTTAGAAATTAACTAAAATACACGAGTACTTAGATTTGTGCAATATGATTACGTAATTCACATTTAATCTACGCATCAATAATGTTTAATAATAAATAAAAAATTAAATTGAAAATCGATCGCAAGCAACGAACTTGCATTTTTGCAAAAAAACGATTTAACAAAATTTAATTCGATAGACATTAACAAAAATTAATTAAATCGCAAGATCAAAATAAATAAAAAAAATTATAAATCTTTTAGAAATTTTGAACTATTTAGTATAGCGAAGAAATCGCTAAAGTACGTATTACGAATATACAACAATTAGACTGATCGTTTTTGGAACCGAAACCCGAATTCTTGGCGCCAAGACTCGGGTCGGTTCCAAAAGTTGGAACCGAATATACTATATATAGTATACTAGTATACTATATATAGTAATTCGATTCCTTGGCGTTTCGGGTCGATTCCAAAAGTTGGAACCGAAACCCGAAAAACGGTTAGTCTAACAACAATTAAGAGCATTTGTTTCCAAAAAAAAAAAAAAAAAACATTTTTTTTAAATATTAATTATAAAATTACGAAATTAAATTTAAATTAGACAAGCAATTTACGTTTAAACTTATATTAAGTATGTGTTAAGTTTGAGGGCTAAAGTATATCTAAGAACAAGAATATTATTATGTTCTACTTCTGTTGCTAACTTCTAGATTCATGCTCTTCCTTGCTTCGTTTCTGCCACCTTTAATCGTTCTAACTTGGCCCTTCTCACTCTATATATCTTTGTTGCAAAACGTTCTCTATAGTTATAGGATAAACGATAACCCTAATTTTCAAGAGCAAGTAGTTAGCATAAGCAACTACTGAAAGCAGATAAGATGTAGAAAGAGATTTGAGAAATTAAGGAAGATAAGTATATCACTCATTATTTATACATAAGAAAGCGAGTGCTATTAAAAGAGCTCCCCTTAGTTGCCGTTTTTGAAGTTCTTCGCTTTACTTCAGGATGCTTTTGTTTTTTTTGACCTTATTCTCAAAAGCAGCCATAGACGAAATCTTTGAATCACAAACGAAGTTATACGACCAATAAATAAAGCTACTAGAGTTATAATCAAATGATGGGCAAAACTAGATTTCATGAATTGTATTCTAGTCGATAAACCTATATAAGAACATAGTAAGAACAAGCTTTATTATTTTTACAAACTCGCAACTTCTACTTACTTCATTCTTGCAATCATCTACGTCTCTATGAATAAAATTCAAGTCTATATATTACATTTATTTTCTACTAGTCGAAATAATCTTCCTATTTACTTTTGTCGTTTTTATTGTTCTATTTGTTAGCCATTAGATATAGATTATTCTTCTTATCGCTAACTAACATTGACACAACTTAGACCTTAGCAATGTTTGTCAAAAGTCTACTTTCTAAGCGTCTTAGCAATATAATTTGCGATCTTGTAAATCTTATTATTAAGTTGGTTACGCATTCGTAGATTTAAGTCGCAATCGATAATTAAGAGAGTTGGCCCTTATTTAACATTGCAACTATTAGCGAGAGACAAGAGTTTCGCCTCGATTCTTCGCTCTCAACAACATTGAATAATTACAAAGAGATAGTTGCGGTAAAATACAACAATATAATAGATGCTCCAAATACTTTACTCTTCTTACCTCGCATATTTTTTTAATTCTAGACTTCTTTTCTTATTTTTCTTATCGAGTTACGTCAAAATAGGATTCTCAAGACGTTGTGATCGCCATTAAGGCGTCAAAAGGCGATTCACTTCTAAACGCAACAAATGAGATAATAAACAAGTGTTGAGACACGAATAAAAATAAAGATAAGAATAGAATTGCATTCGCGCAATTTTTCTTTGACAAGAAGAGAAATAACTTAATTATTCGAAAGCAATGCAGTTCTAAAGATAAGAACAAGTGGAACAATTGTAATTGAAATTTGGTTTGATCGTTTATGTTTAGACGACAAAAGATTAATTGTCTATTTTATCACATTTGTATTAATCGAAACAACTTTAATCATGTCATAAATATTACTCAATAAATCAAGAACTCTTCTGCGACGAAGTAAGATGTTTGTTGATCTATTCTTACTTCTAACTTGACGTTCTAAATATTTAGCATTCAAAAGCAGTTCTCAAAACACTTTATATTTGTGTCTTGAGGGACGGTCGATTTATGACTCTCTTTTTCTTGAATTTGAACTAACATATTTCTTCTAATATGTTAATAATCGTTCTATTTCTATTGCTTCATTGTTGATCGGGCTGCTTGCATTTTATTTTTGGTTGCTAGAAAACACCAAGATAAAAATGTACTCGGTATCAAAAAAAACTCTATTATTTTTTGTTACGAATGGAAGACTGATATTCTCATGAGAACCGCGGGAACAGATTGACCCTGGGTCCACTCTTAGATCTGCAGAGCGTGAAATGCAGGCTACTATAATTTGTTGTTGTGCATGTGCCTTCCACCATCCATAGGGCACGGTGATAACCCTGATCGATAATTTCCCAAGCTCGTTTATACTTCAGTCCCATGTGCTGCCAGTGTGAGAGTGCCTAGAAGCTTATGAGTCGGGTAAACCAAAGGCACCTCATCGCAGTTTTCCCTTTCTCTGGTGTTGTTGTCCCATCGTCCCACTCCACCAAGCATGGCTCATCAATCATTGAACCATCAGTACACAGGTAATACATGCAAAATTGATGAGACCGAATACAATAAACAGAATATAGGAAGAGCAAGTAGAGTCTATTCACGCAATACTATCTCATGCACTTTCGCAGTATGATTCTTAAAAGTCATGACATTTGGCAGAACTATTTTAGCTGCCTTGCATCGCGGATGCGGACATGGGATTTTATCATTCGGTGCGAAAGTCTTCAAGTGCTTCTCAACCTCATTCAGCATCTTGTTTACTTTACTATACTTAAAAGTTCGCTCCTCGTAAAGCTTGCGGTCGTCGCCCAGGCAAAAGATGCATTGCTTTGGCTTGCACTCTATGGGAAATGGATTCACGATATTCTTTTTCATATTATTTGCAGACGTTTCCGATTCTTCTTGTTCGACGCTTCGCTTTGACCGACCGCGACGCTGGGTTTCCTGTCGACGACATAAGGTCGCCAGGGCTTCAATGTCTCTAATCCTTCGAGTTAATATTTCCTCATCTGTGAGGTCGGTCGCTGGCTGGCATATCTAGCGCACAACCTTGGCTCGTTTAGGAATATTGTATTTACGACGCGTCGCAGGTTCATTAGACATTGAGTTCTTTTGATTCGAAGAGGCAAAGAATTGTAAGTCAAAGGCGATTGTATTGGCCTTTCGAAAATGTCGCTTTCGACCCTTTTCGATCATAGAGTGTCGCAGTCCGACTTTGAAAGAATTCAATTGGGCTTGCGCTCTCATCTTTTGATTGTACAGTGAAGTTTCTTTTGTCGTACTAATGGGTTTGTAGCTTTGCGATTTCAGCTAAGCAGTGAGAGCCTTATTCCTGTTGCTGAGGCGAATGACCTTTGGATGATTACGAAACCCTGCTTTTTGCTCCTTCGGTAATTCTGTTGGAGCATTGGGATCAGCAGTCAAACTGGCGAGTCGGGCCATCTTTTGCACCATCTCATTGGAGGGGCGCCCCAAGAAGCAGGCTTTGGTGTCAACTTGAACGTCTTGATCAAGATAGTATCTAGTCGCGCCTAATTTATGGTCGAATAGTTGATCTCGTACGTTGGCGAGAGCCTTCCCTGTTCAAGTCCTCGGGGTTAGCATTTCTTGATAAAACAAAAATTCGAGTTTAGGTACGGAAGGGAAGACGTACTGTTCACAACATTCAGGAGACCACGTCTAAGGTACTTTTGGTCGAGATTGCCTTGGAGCTCAGTCTTCCGCCTCGTTCGCTTTAGATTGCGAGCAAATGTGTTGGCGCGGAGAGGTTTGGTAGGTGATGTCCCGGATCCCTCGGAGCCACGCATGGGCTCACGCAATACAGGAAGATCTAAAACCTCGCGTTTCCATTTTAGCGTGAGGCTTTGCTTGCCTGGTGGCATTTTCACCCAAAATATATTTTTGATATCGTGGGCCGACTTAGCTTCGAAAGCCTTGTCAATGAGCGCGAGAGATAGAAGATGATCGAGGAGATAGAACAACGGATGATCGTTCTCTTCATCGATGACCAACGTTTTTCTATATGCACACACATCAACTATAGACATGATATTTAGATGACTCGGGTATACTCACATGCGAGGGTGGTTGTCTTCGCCTTTAGTATGAAGCAATGTGATCTTCGTGAAGATCGTGTTGGATTTTCCGAGGGTAGAGCTAGGAACTATATAGATAGTAAAATGTCGATATAGAAACGATCGAGTTTCTTCGAATTTTGCAGTACATTCATCATTTGTGTCGCAATCTTCGTCAACATTGTTGCGCAAACTCAAGTCATTGTCGTTGTTATCGTCGTCATCATAAGTCGTATTAGAGTCGTTGTCGCTAACTCGCTATCGCTATCGTAAGTCGTATTAGAATCGCTATAGCCTTCATCGTCATGATCATGAAGCCTGGTGGGCTTGCTATCAACTTCGCAGTCAAAATTGACAATCATCAAAGTGTCCTCTTTACGATTGCTGTTCATGTCGTGATCTTCAATGGTTGTAGTATCGCTCAAACTGAGGTCATTGATGTTGGGAAAATCAAGCTTGACTCTAGTATCGAAGAGAGAGCACAATCTACAATCGAAGAATTCGCCCATAAGTATTCCTGCGAAATGCTGAACTCGTTGACGCTTATTCAAAAATACCGAATCATCAATGACCTAGTGGGTATAGAGCTAAAGATATAGATCGTCGCAATTTGCGACAGGTTTTTTCATGGGAAGTGTACGAAGACGAAATTGAATCTCGAGATGTTTGATATACTGCGTGGGGTCGAACGGTTAGTCAAAGTTTCTTCTGGTCCCAAAACATTTCTTACATTGCGAATGTTTCTCTTGTCGCTCTCACTAAAGACTCGATCAGTCTTATCAAGGATGTGCATTCGTAAAACTCGCCAGTAATTTTTTAGACTTGAGGCTGCCCTTATTCTCTTGTAATTATTTATGACTCATAGCAAGAAGACTTTGAGATTCGGCGACTCTGCTTTTTTCAAAAAGGTGTTTGGGCGCTTCTTAAGTTCGTGACAATGCCTAGTGTCTCCATTAGTATCGACAGCCATGGCACGTAGAAGATCGAGAATATTCTATCTTTTGACCTTTACTATCACAGATGTCAGACTCTTCTTCGTGTTGTCGATAGGCCTTGGAGGAGTTCGTCCCTGCTTTGCGAGTTCCTTGCGTTGTTGGGTGTAAAAGCTGGGGGGCAATCTGACAGTTTTTCGTCGTGTTTGCATGATGGATGGCTGCTATTGCGAAGGATAGACAGAGCATGGTAAAGTAGCTGTGAACTCTGGTGACAATTTTGCGACCATAAGAAAGAACGATAGCGAACGAGGTGTGTTGTATAGACAAGAACGAAAAGCGAAAAGGGATTGCGCGGCGCTGCGATTGAGGGTAGAGGATGGAGAGATTCGGAGGAGGAGGGTGGATACAGCGTAGTGGGAGGTGCCATGTCTTGTACTTATGTTCACAGCCCAAGACTCGGTCGGCGGTAAATTGGGAAGAATATCTTTGTGGTTGTAAGCCAGAAATGGAGTGCAATTCACGAGGGAGCGCAATCTCTGCGAGGGTAGAGGGCACCTAAGACTAGCAGATCCTTGTTTCTTAATCGAGTTCGACTTAATAGTTTTGTCGACACGAGTCTTTTGCTCGCGGTGTTTTGGCAGCGTAAAGCGACTTCAAAGGCCCTTGGATTGGGACGTCCAAACACCTAAAAGTAGATATTGTTTATTATTTGCGAAGTATTTGAAATAAGAACAACAAAAGCAATTAACATTAAACTTATAAATAACTTAAACAACGAACATTTTATCGCGTAAATACTAAATTAATTTCTTTATCTTTTAAGTAAAACTTTTGACATTAATTAATTAAATTCGAATCTAAGTTGTAAAATCGAAGAGCAAAGATTTTAAAAACTTAAAGTCTAAACATAAATTTTAGCTCAAATTGATTAAAAAAAGCGAAATAAAAATTATAAATAAAGAGACGTTGTTAACAACGAACTTAACGTTTAAAAATTATTTAATTTAGTTATTTTGCATATAATTGACGTAAATGCGAAAATAATGTTTTATAACAATATTAATTTGTTTAGTTTAATTATTAATTTTAAGATAATATGCGATAAATAACTTGACGTTAATCTTTAGTATTTGACAAAAATATTTTTAAACATTAAAGATAAATTGTGTGTCTTAATTAAATACAAAAAATTTAAGTAATTTGTAATTTTTCTAAACGTAAGCGTAGAAACAATTTATAACTTTTTTTACTTTTATAAAAGTAATAAAAATTAAATGTCTTATTTTAGTAAAATAATTAACGAAAACAAAGACGTATTTATACGTAATATTTATAAAGATACTAAACAATAAAAAATCTACGTAGTTTATAAAGATATTACGTTAACGACGTTTAAAAACAAGAAAAAAACGCAATTATTTTTGCGTTTTTTGTCTAGAAAATTTGAAACAAATATACGTATAACAATTTTGTACAAAGCGCTAAATATATTTATAGATGTTAAATTATTAATAAGCTCGACTAATTAGTTCGTAGCATTTCGTTCTTTTTAAATAATTATTAATAACACTATTATAAGCAAATTAAATTACGCGAAGACGAAAACGATTCGAAAAAAAATATATTTTTTTTCTTAAAAGTACAAGAAGTTAAAGCGTTTTTTATATTTAACTAAAGAAATTTTATTGTAATAACGTATTTTATTGCGAAGCGCTTCGAATACTTAAAATGCAAATTGATTGTTAATTTCGACTTAATTTTATAGAGCTTAAGTAAAAATATTTTTTAAGTTTTTGTTAAAACTTAAGATTTCTTAATTTAACTAAAATTCGACGTTATTAACGTCGAGTTCTTTTACGTCTAGCTTTATTAAAACTAACGTAACAAAAAAAGTTAAAAAGATTAAAGAGAGATATAATTAAATAAAATTTAAAGTAATAACTTGACATTAAAGATCTTCAACGATTTTAAAATTTAAAACGTAAGTTTTTAAGATTATTTAATGTTGATGCAAATGTTTAGAATTAAAAGTATCTCTTTTTTTAAAAAGATCTCTTAAGCGACGTATAAAAGCGTTTAGTTTTTTGTTAATTTTGTTAAAACAATACGTGATTCAATAGTTAAATTGAAACAAAAACTCGTTTTATTAAACTTAACAACAACTTAGTTGCTTAATTAATATAAAATACTTTAGATTTTTATAATTTGTGATTATTTTAATTAAATAGATTGAGTCTTTAAATTCGAAACGTTATTCTTCGAATACATAAACAATAATTATGAGTTTTTTATTATAGATTTTATAGTTACATTTGATTAAATTATGCTTCTTGAAAAAGTAAGCAACTAAATAAAGAACTTTTTTTTTATTGTATTAAAAAAGAATGTCTTCGAATATATAATTCGAAGCATTGATTTTTATTACAATTCTATAGTTTAAATTGTAATAACAAAGTACTACATTAAAGATAAAGACTTTCTTCAAAATAATAAATGCTAATTGATATTTCTTAAATTAAACAAAGAATTACTTCTTTTATAGAAATTCGCGAATTCTAGAAAGCTTTAAATATTTTTGACGTTAATTAGAATAAACTAATTAACTATAACATCTATTTTGATCAAGTTTATTTTGATTTCTTTAATAATAATTATTAATCTTAGATATAAGATTTGAATAACGTAAAACTTGTATTTAATTATGTTTGCTTGTAAGTTTGCTTCGCACAACTTTCAAAAAATAAGTTTAACATAAATTTTATGCTTTAATTTATTATTATTGTAAATAAAAATATTATCTAGATAAGCGATACAAAACTTATTTAAAAATTTTCGAAAAATATTGTTAATATATTTTTAAAACAAGATAAATTTATTATATAAATTAAAAGATATAACGAAATATTTAAAGAATTTAAAACAAATGCAAAAAACAATAAGAGTTTTATCTTTTTTTTAAATATGTAGTCGATTAAACGCTAAAATAATATTTAGCTTAATAAAGATTTTAATTCAATTAAAACAATTTAGCGTTTCGAAAATTAAAAACAAAAAATATTTGTTTTTAATTATAATAGCGTTTAGACTTTTGTAGTTCACGTAAAATCTAAGTTTATCTTTAGATTTTTTAACAAAAAGAACAAAAATTATCGCTTAAAAGCGACTTGTTCGAATAAATTTTTTATTGAAATTCTTATTTAAATAACGACGAAGTTCTAGAGTTTTATTACAATTTATATTGTATAAAGCGAAAATTAAAGATTAAGCATCTTCTTTAAAATAAATAACGTAATTGTAAAAACAATAAAAAGACAAAATATTTGTCTTTTTTTTAAAAAAAACATTAAGAAATTTGAAATATTTAAAAGATAAAATTGTAGCTAAATTAATATTTTTGCTTTGTTAATAATGTTTTAAATTTTTCTAAGTAGTAAAAATTATTAAATAAAATTTCTTTTTTATTTGATAAAATGCTAAACAATAATCTTGATTATAAGTGTTAATTTTAATGTTCTTATAAAATAGCGAGAGTTTTAAGAGATCTAATAAATTAAAAATTTAAACAAAATTTGACTCAAATTTGAACAAGATTTTAATTAAATTTAAAAAAACGTCTATTTTTCGTAAAGTAATACTAAATATTTTAACATTTTTTGCGCAAACAATACAATTAAATTTACGAGTTTTTAACTTAATTATATTAAATTGTATAAAAGATTGTTTAACTTGTTTCGCACGTCGTTCGATAAAAATTTTGAAAAACAAAAAATTTCGATATTTAATTTTTAAGAAGTATTTTTTTTAAATAGTTTAAAAGATACAACTAGAAACTTCTTGCTTTAAACTAAATAAAACAAAACAAAACTTAAAATTAAAATAATAAAATTGTTTTTTATAAACAAAATTAAATTGCTTTTAAAAAGCAAAACTAAATTGCTTTTTACAAATAAATTGCTTTTTATAAACGAAACTAAATTGCTTTTAAAGAATAAAATTAAATTACTTTTTGCAAGCGAGTTGCTAAATATTTTTTAACAAAATAAACTTAAACTAGAAGAAAAGATTTAATTATTAAGAGAAATTGCAAGAATATTTTAATCTTGAAGCTTTTATATGCGTTAGAACTTTTTAGAAAACAAGTTTTTTTTTTTAAATAATATTATAGATTTTGATAAACAATTAGCAACAATGTTTAAAACAAAAAGAAAAAAATATAATAAAAATATTATAATTGAAGTTTGCGTCAATGAAATAACGATAAAGTTACAATAAATTTATAACAATAAAATATTAATTAAGTTTAATAATATAAAGAAATAATCTCTTAATATAATTGTCGAAAGTTATAATAATTTTAGCAACATAAATAATGTTGTTTGTTAAAATTGCTTAATTATTAAAATTTCGAAATCTACAAAAATAAATTAATTAATAAAGAGAAAAATTATATTATTGCGCGAAAGATTTATTAATAAAGACATAATTTAAGACTTTATTATTAATTAAAATTATAACAAGAATTCGAAATTAAGTTTAACGTAAAACGAAGAAAACTATTATATAATTATTCTTAAATATAAAATTAAATTTAAAGAGTTTCAAAATTGTTTTAATTAAAAATCTCTTATAAGATTAAAAAAAAAATAAAAACAAAAAAACTAAAAGACAAAAAAATATATATATTAATTCTTAAATGTAACTTTGTTTAAAAACTAGACTTTTCTTGTTAATAACAAAATATTTTTGTCAATATTAAAAATATTATCTAGATTAACAAAGCAAAAAAAGAAAGATTTTTTATTAAAAGATTTTTTTGCGATTTTATTCAAATGTTGCAATTTGCAATAATAGTATAACTTTTATTTATTGCAGATTTCTTTAATTCTTAAAATAGCTAAGGATTTGTCTTAAACAATAACAATAACAAAGCTTAAATTTATTAATTTGTTAAATGCTACAAAAATTGTTGACACAAATAAGACAATAAAAACAAAAATAATAATATAAAATTTTAACAAGTTGCTAATAAGAACGAAATTAAATTTTTGCTTAATTAAAGTAACGACAATTATTATAATACAAGATTAACAATACTTAAGTTGTTAAAACTTTTTGTTAATTTCAATAAAAACTTAAACTTATTGTTAAAAAATAAATAATTATTTGTTATTAGAAGTTCGTTAAGACATAATAGCAACTTAAATAAAAAAATTAACGTTGCGCTTTATATAATTAATTAGTAAAACGTTTTTCATTTAAAAACGTTCTTTTTTCTAATAAAAAAAATAATAATATTTAACAAAGTTAATAAAGTTTTGTTTTAAAATTTCGCAAAAATATAAACATACATCTTTCGATTCGAAGAAATTGTTATAATAATAACGAAAATTTGGACGTTATTCGTCAAAAAAAACAATAACACAAAGATTATTAATTTAATATTAATTTATAAAATTATAAGTCTTTTTATCTATAATAAGTCGTAATTTCGCATAGACAATTTTAACTTAATTAATAAAATATTAATTATAATTTACATTTATACGTTGTATAAGATTTTGCTTTTATGCATTTAATTAATTTTTGTCTTTCTTATATTATAATATATTAAGAAGTTTCTTAAATTTAGAGATGACAAAAACAATAATATTCGTAAAGAGCAATAAAAGTTGTATAACAAAAATAAATTGATTGCTTATAGCTTAAGCAACAATTTGTACGATTGCAATTATAAACATTAAGTTTAATTTTACAAGAAAAAAACTTAAAATAAACGAAATAAAAGTAACATTAATATTGAATTGTATTTGATTTTAAAGTTTTCGAAATTAACGTAGAGTTTCGACTAAATCTTAGATAACTTATTGAACGAATTTCTTAATAATAAGTTTGATCTTTAGTAAAAGTTTTAAATGCTTTATTGAGTTAATAATTAAATAAGTATTAATATATTTAAAGAGATTAAATTTTAACGCGTAAAAGCATTGCAAAAAGTATAGATCTTTCGTAATATTAAAAACTAAATTCGAAATCTTTATTAAAAAGATATTTAAATTAATAACTAAATAAAACTTAGATTTATTTAAATTTAATGTACAAAACAAAAGACAAAAAAGAAAAGAAAAAAATGAAACAACGTTGACTATATAAGATTGTAGACTTTATGTCTAGCAAGAATTGACTCAAATTTAATTAAGATCGAACTTAGAAAATTAAGCGAGATTAGAACAAAGAGTTGTTTAATCGACGAACGTAGTTGGCGAATTATTAATCTAACATTATAATAAGATTTGTCAATAGAATTAAAATAATTAAGATAACTTAACTCTTAAACATCTTAAATTTTGATTAAAGTAATTAAGATAATTAAGATTTTAATTATCTTAAACATCTTGAACTTTTATTGAAGAAAAAGATATATAGCTTTCGAACGCGACTCTTTTATGAATTGTGTTCAACTTATTATAGATTTTTACTTATTGTTACTTTGATTTATCGAATCTCTTTTAAGATTTATTGAACATAAAAATTGTCTATAGTTGCAACTCTTGTTATCAAATAATTGCTTACATTGTCTAAAGACGTCTACAAATCTCTTTAATAACACAATTTATCCTAATATCTTCGTAGAAAGTACTAGCGTAACACTTTGATTCAAAATTCTAAAATTTTTAAAATTTCTTTAAATTATAGAGAACGAGTTTTAATTATCTTTTACGCAACATTTTTTAACAATAAAGATAGCGAAATTACACATTAATTATATTAGTTTTATACTTGTTTGCAAGTTAATATACAAATAAATGTTAACACAATTTTTTTGTGTAATTAATAATATAAATGTTGCAAACAATAATTAAATTTATAAGTAAAAATTCTTTGCATTTAAAGCTTTATGTTTGTTAAATATTTAAAACAAATTATTGCTTTATTTATAAAAATATAGCAACTTAATAATTTGATTTTTTATTTACAAAATTCTTTTTTTCGATTTATTATTTTTGCATAATTTTTTTTTATTAAGTTTATATTATAATAAATTTAGAACAACAATTACGAAATATTAAACGTAAACAATTTTTTACGAAAAAAACTTCTTAATTTTTACTAGAAAATTAAAATTTAAAACAAAAATTATTATTTACGTTAATAAATTTTTTTTGTGAAAAACAACAATTTACATTTGTTAAACAAAATACAAATCAAAATTTAATAACGTTAATATATTTTTTTTATAATTAACGATCGATTTTTTCGATTAAATTATTTTAAGCACAAGATTAGCAAACATTATCGCAACAATTACGAATATTGTAATATTAAATTTCTTAGACTTAAACTTAAATTAAATTGCAAAAGATAATTATTCAATTTATAAAAAGCAATTTAATTATTAAGAATTGCATCTATATTTAAGTAATCGACATTTTACTTTAATATAATAAAACTACTAGCAATAAAAGAAGAGAACGTTTAAAATTTTTTCGAAACACAATTTTAAATATTTTAAAAATAGTTAAGAATTAAATGCGAAATTTATGACAAACAATTAATAAAGACGCTCAAGTATTAATAGATAATTTATTATAACAAAAATTGAAAAATGCAGCACAAAAAATTAATTAAAACAAAAGACTACAAATTTAAAATAATTAAGTTTAATTTCGCAAATTATAATTATTAAAGATTGCAAATATGTTGTCTAAAAATATAAATTAATTAATTATTAAAACGATATTGCGAATAGCAAAGAAGCGTTAAAATCTACAAAAGATTTTGAAAAAATTAAATTAAATTGTGTACAATTAATTTAAATATCGCATTATAAAATCGAAATACGTTGCTAACTATATAATCGACAACTATAACAAAATAAATGTTAAAAAGTTGGAAAATACAATAGCGTCTATTAAACAAAAGCTTTTAAAAATTAAAATAAAAGATTATTTTTAAAAATATAATTTAATAAAAATTTTAGACGCGAAGTTAAAAAAGACTTGTTAAACAAGAATTTAAACAATTTTGTTTTTTTTTGCAAAAAATATAAAGAGAACGCAAACTTAAAACGACAAACAAAAAAATTTTAAATTGTTAACTTTTTAATTAAAATTAAAGTCGAAATTTAAAGATAACAAAATTTACAAAAAACAAAAAAAACAAAAAAATTAAAATCTAAATTTTTTTAAAAAAGTTTTTTCTTCGTTATTACGATTGCGAGATTTAATATTAAAATTATCTTTATTAAATCTTAGATTATTTAAAGTTATTAATATAACAAAATTACATATTTTAATTATTAAAATTCTAAAAATCTTTTTAAAAACGATAGCTATCTTTATTTTAACAAATAAGAAAAACAATACGAAAAATTGTTTATGTATAAAAGTAAACATAAATTTGCAATATTAAATTAATTATTATTTAGCAATATTAGTTAAAATCTTTCAATTAATCGAATTAGTTATGTCGACAAAGAAGCAAAAAGAAGATTTAGTTGTAATTATATTAAAATTAATTATTTATATAGCTTATTAAAGAAAGCTAGAATTTTTGTTAAAAATAAATCGAGTTTCTAATAATTAAATAAAGAGACAAATAATTTAGTGTTACGAGAAACAAAACAATTTTTTAGCATTTATAAAACAAAATAAATCAAACTTTAAATTTAACGTTTGTTTGTTCGTTTTCGAAGATTTCTTAAATTAATACGTTTATAAGAAAAAAAAGCTAATCTTTTTATTTAATAATTTTTAATAAATTGATGTTTAACTTCAAGTAATAGACAATATTGATCTAACGAAATAAAATTAATATAAAATAATTGTTTGTTAAAATTAATTTGTTTATTTAATTGTTAATTCGAAGTACTAAATATAATCGCAACTTTAAAACAAATTGCAAATAATATTATATTATTAACGAAAAAATAACAATTAACAAAAAGAGTAATTTCTTAATTGTTTGTTCTTTATATTACAAATAATAATATAAATAGATTTAGATTCTTATATAATACATGTATTTTTATAAGACGATTACAAACATAAATTGTTAACAATATCTTATTTGTTAATTTTTAAAAAGTATAAGAATTAGACGTCGAAATATTACTTCGATCTTAATGTAAATCAAAACGTTTATTAAGAGTCTTAACAATTGCAATTAATTGTTTTTTTTTGTTGTATAAGATAATTTGTTTTGCAAGAAGTATTTGCTAAATAATTTTTATAATTAGATCGACGTATAATTACAAAAAGCAATAAAAAAAAATAGCAAAACAAAGAAATACTAAAAACTAAGTTAACGAAAAAAGATTTACTAGAATAAAAATTGTATTAAACAAATATGTTTTGTCAATTTAAAGATATATAAATTGCGCGATTTTAAGTCTTTTATTGCAAACTAGAAATTAAAATTAATACAAAAATTAAAATGTTTTTTATCTATGTAACTTTATTAAAAGATAAAGAAACTTTAAAGAATTTTTAAATAAATACGAGAAACAATACTATTGCAATTTATCGAAACTTAATTTTGTTAAATTTATTTTTAATTAACATATTTTATCGTTTTAAAGTTGCTATTAACTTTTCTTTTACATTTAATATTAAAGATGTTATTATAAAAAATGCGTTCTAAAATTTGACGAAAATAATAAAGAAATTAAGAACACTATTTGAAGATATAAAGAAATCTAATTGTTTAGTAAAGCAAACTTAAGAACGTGCGATACATTATATAAAATTAATATAAAGAAAAATGCAAAAAATAAAGAATCAAGTATTTGAATTTTATTCATAAATACAATTTATAACGCTTAAAAGCTTTAAGATACTTAATGCTTATTAATTTAACATTTAAAACGATTTAGATTCTTATTTAATTAACTATAAAAAGAAAACGAGATTTAAGTCTTTAATTGTTTGTTCTAATAAAGAAGAGAAAATTTTGTTATTTTGATTCGAAACTAAAAAGAAATATTATAAATCAAAACTAAATTAGCAATCTAAATTAAATATTTTAAAACTAGAAATAACTTCTAAAATTATATGTTTATTTTTTGTTTCGAAAAATTTAACGCAAGTATAATAACGACAACTTACTCTATTATTGTTACTTTTTTTTTAAACTAATTTTTCAAATTTATGTTAAAAAAACTTATTATTATTGTTATTGTCTTTAAAGAGTAAGCAAGAGTTACAATAATTAACTTTATTAAATACTTAGTTTCGATCAAATTATTTTTTTAATTTTGAGAGAAACTTTATGTGAATTAATTTATCACGTTTTTTACGCAATCGACTCGAATAACAAGAAAAACAAAAAATTTAGCTTAACAATCTTGAAAAAATAAAAGCAATTTTTTAATTTTTTTACTACAACTTTTGTACGAACAAAAACAAAAATTTCTTAATTTAATAATCAAGAAACAATTATTAAAAAAAAGAGAATTGTATGTAGTTAAGTAATTAAGTGATATTAAGCTATAAACTTGAAAATGTTTGCTATTAGTATTAGCGATTTATTTGTAGTATATATGCGATCTCTCTTACTTAAATCTTAGAATTTTAGCTACTTAATACATTATTAGACTATATAGTGCAATTTATGCATACATCGCAATAAGTTTTTGTTGTTATAGTTATCTACTAACTAGAATTTCATCCCTATCTCGTTATAGCAACATTCAATAATATAGATTTATTAAATACGTCAATTTAATTTTTTATATATTATTTGCTAAATAGCAATTTTTCGCAATTTTGTAACAAATATGTTATAAAAGAAGATTAAAATAAAATAAAATAATATTGCATTTTTGTTGCGCAATACGACGACAACATGTCTAAAGTCTACAAATCGTAATAGTAACAAATAAGCAACTTGAAAAGTTGCTTGTCTACTTTTAATTAAATCGCTTAGCGAACTAATCTAGATTTAAGTCAATCTAACTTAGATAAGCTAGATTCAATTAAGATTAGCTTAGAAGTTGCAATATATTTTGCAATCTTTGTTGTTTATATATAATTATTTTTTATAGAACAAATAATTTACTACGTTGTTCGTTACATCTTTTAATAGATTATAAGTTCGAATTTGCGAAGACTTTTAATTCAATAACTTCTAATGCTATTATCGCGACAATCTTAATCGCGTTCTATGAAAACAAAAAACACTATTATTAATAGATAGAAATCGACACACATTTTCGAGTCACGCAAAAGATTTTTGCTCAAACAAATTAATTTTGTTCGATCACGAATTTTACAAAGAACAAACGACAATAAGAGACATTAACTTATATGTTTAAAGAAGAGCTACTTAATGTTTTAAAGAGAGCAAATTATATTGTTTAAAAAAGAGTTAATTAACGCTTTAAAGAGAGCAAACTAAATTGCTTTAAAGAAAGCAAACACAACATTAAAAGACATTATTAAGACGACAACGTAATTACGATCTTCGCATTAAATTAATAAAAAATTAGTGCATTAAATCTTTTTATCGTTATTTAACAAATATTACTTTATTTATTTTTTTATTTTTTCGTCAATTTTACTTTATTTACTTCTATATATTATAAGAAATAATATACGCAAAACAATTGACATATTTAGTTGAATCACAAACGAACAATAATTTCGTCAAATAAAAAATTATTTTATAGCAAAAAATCTTTAAAATGTTAATTATATTATAATTATTAATTAACGCGAGTTATTAAGTTTCTAATTTAATAAGATTTTTCTTGATCGCTTAGCAGTTGAATATCTTTAATAAGAGTTAATTAAATCTACAAGAAAGATTTATAACATTATTAGAAGAACTTATAATTTATTTTACATCAGAAACATTAGAATCAAATATTCAACTTCGATTTTAACGTTAATCAACTAATTGATTAGTTTAAGTAATAGAGTGATTAAAGTTAAAATTATTAAGACTTATCTCATTGATTTACAATTATATCACGTCAATATCAACTATATCAAGATAAATATTGATGTCTTTCATTACTTTACTCTGCAACGAGTTATAATAAAAATTAGAAAACTACAAAGTAATAATTAAACTTGCAAGCAACGATCTATAACACAAGATTTACTATTACAATTATTTAATTAATTTGATCAATTAATCATTAAGAGTGTTATTTAACATTCTTTATTTTGTTTAATATTTGCAGAATTTTTATAAACAAATAAGTTCACATAAATTTAATCAAATAAAACATTGAACTTTAAACAATAACATTTAACTTAAAGCTTAATAATTTTATTAAAGAATTTATTAAAACTTATTTTATTTAACTTTAAAATCAATTTCTTTAAATAAAGAATAACAATAATTATTACTGTTATTAATAACGAGACTTACATTATAATCTTATTAAAATATTCGACAATTAGATTTTGAACATTATTGCTAACATTATTGTTTGACTCAAAATATTTATACACATGAACATACATTACTAGAGTTCTACGAAACGAGTTAATCGCATTAAATATAGAAGATTACTACTTAAATCACTTTTTTTATTGAGATATTATTATCTTAGCTCGTTGAGCAGAACTTTTAGAGAATGAAATTCAATTATTAAAAAAATAAAAGTTTAACAATTATCATTTATATATCAAAGCTTATTTAAACTACATATTAAATGCTTTCAAAAGACATTAAAGATAATTTATTCAATCGACTAGAACTAGTTCTCGTTGAGTTTAATGCTCAACATTAAGATTTCAGAAATTTAAAAGTGTTTAACATCTTAAGATGACTTTCGAAGCAAAATTTTATTCTAAAAATCATTAGAAACTGTTGAGCTTGCTTAAACAAAATATAGAATATATTTTATTTAATTATATCAAAGTGATTGCTTAATAATCAACTTTTTGAAGAACAAACTTTATTTCTCACGTTCATTCTTTGTAGTTCTCGCTTCTCTTTAGTTTAACAAACGCGTATGCATTCTTATCTTTCTTAATTATCTTAACAGCTAGATTCAATAAAATGAAGATAAGTTTGAGAGAAAATTATATGTTGTTGAAAGTCGATGTTGAGAATTGATATTAACATGATTTCTTAACGAAAATTGACGACAACAGCGATGTCAAATTGCTTAATCAAGCTGACAATAATAAGATCTACTGTTTAGTTGCACAGTCAACGCTTTCGATACTCATAATCTGATGAAGTGTAGATCTATTAATTGACTAAAGATGTGTCTCTTCTACAGAGAAAGTTATCCGAATTTTCTTCAACTGTGGGCGCTAATCTCAAACAGGTTAGTAATCAGTGCCCTGTTTCAACGTCGCTTCTGCCGAAGCTTCTACCAAAGCTCCTACCAGAGCTCCTACTTAAGCTTCTACTTAAGCTCCTACTAAAGCTCCTATTGCTTCAACAGGCACACGATGTCGTTTGCGACGAATTCCCTGATGTAGTGATAGCGGAGGTCGATGTGCTTCATGCGCGCAGATTGCCCTAGATTCTTAGCCGTCGCAATGATCTCTTGGTTGTCTGCTCGCAGGGTCATCGTTGTCAGAGGGTATTCTAACTCCTTGACAAGACGTTGCAACCATACTGCCTCTTGTCCCGCCAAGGCGAAGGCTATATACTCCGCCTCGCACGAAGATAGAGCAACGCAGGTTTGCTTCTTCGATTTCCAGGTGATTGCTCCATCGTTCATGATGTAAAGAAGGTCGGAGGTAGAACGACGGGTCTCCTTGTCCCCTGCTCAGTCAGAATCAGTATGTTCAACTAGATCGACATCGTTCAATCCATTGAAGGTGATGCCGACGTCCTTGGTTCCCTTCAGATATCGCATGATCCGTTTTATTCCGATCCAGTGCTGTGATGTAGGATTGTTTGTAAATTGAGCGAGTTTCGACACCGCAAATGCGATGTCAGGCCGAGTCTGCGTCGTCAGGTACAGTAGGGATTCTATTGCCGACTTAAAGGCTTTGATATCGTCTCTGAATGCCACATAACCCTTATTGACGAGCATGTACGTGGCTCCAGACTTCATCGGGGTCGTGACTGACTTACAGTCTTTCATCTTGTGCCTTTTCAACACCTGATTGACGTATTCAGGCTGGGTAAGAGTTATGGTTTGACATTTCCTGTCCCGGATTATCTGAACTCCGAGATAGTTCTGACAGGGCCCTAGGTCGCTCATCTTGTAGTGAGATGCCAACTGTTTCTTCAGGGCATCGATGTGGCCCATGTTTGGGCCGATGAGGAGCAGGTCGTCGACGTAGATTGGCTGGTAAGTGCCTGTTTCTTTGTTGTGGAAGAGGTCGTCGTCACAGTTTGACTTGGAGAAACCTAGTTTAGACAAACGAGTGGTTAATGTCTCATACCACACACGAGGTGATTGTTTCAGCCCGTAGAGAGCCTTCCGCAGTCTGCAAACCTTCTCATCAGAACCATAGCTCATGGGTTGCTTCACATAAACCTCCTCTTCTAGGTCTTCATAGAGAAACGTCGTCTTGACGTTCATTTGCTCTATTTCCCAGTCTCTTTCAGCAGCAACTGCATACAACAAACGCACTGTTGCGGCCTTGACAACGAAGGCAAAGGTTTCAAAATAATCGATGCCTTCCGTTTGCTCGTAGCCCTTGACCACCCACCTAGCCTTGTGGTGGATGATCTTGCCATCTTGTCCTAGCTTTCATCTGTAGACTCATCGTTCTTGTAGGACTTTTCTATCGTGAGAAGGGTCGACGAGAACCCATGTCTCGTTCTTTAACAACGAGTTGTACTCATCGTTCATCGCCAAGTCCCATTGCTCGCTTTCAGGGCTTTCCTTGGCCTGCTTGTGGGACGTAGGTATGGTCGTAAGCGGCAGTTGTACTGCCTTGGCAAAGCCACGCTTTTCTATTCCCTTGTAGTTGACCTTTCATTTGTCGGCCAATCGATTCGACTTTCTTGTTGATATGGTCGGTAAATTCTCCACATGTGATGGTGCCCTTGCAGAGTCCGAGGGGTGTGACTGCTTCGATATCTTCACTTCTTGCTCATGATTGAGCACAGAAGGTTCAATCTTCTGCTCAGAGACGACATTCAATGCCTCTAAGATCTTCTCCCTCGTTGCTTGTAGCGTCGGTGAGAATTTCAGAGTCGATATTCGAATTTCCGATGTCGGGGTAACATATGTTGGCCTCGTCAAGGGTACAGGTAATGACCCTTCGTCCGACGATGGCGTCAGAGGTGGCATTGGGATTGTCAGGGAAAGAGGAACTGATGATGAATCACTGTCGTCAACATCTTCATCTTCTTCCTTCCCTTCTCTACCTACCCTCGGTAAGGCCCTAGAGGCGGTTGTAGCAGACAGACTATTTTATGTAGTAGAGGCATACACTCTACTACCTATCAATCACTTTGAAGTCAGAAAGCAATGGTTCACTGAACAAGCCCTGATGCTATTACAAGAAAGAATCTATAGGGTGTGACGTCAGAGAAAGATACTTAGTCTAATTAGCTTTGATATTAAAGGCGTGTACAACGAAGTGTACAAGGAAAGACTACTGCAAAGGTTGCATGCAAGGCGCATATCATCATCACTGTGTCAATGAGTGAATGTCTTCTGCTCTAACTGAACAGCAACACTATCAGTAAATGAATATGACTCTGTTACGCTGCTACTTCCTAAGGGGTCTTAGGGGTATCAGAGAGGGTTGTATTGTTGGAGAGGTCTGTAGGCGTCTTCAGGCAATGTAGGCAATCACTTGGTAACAAGGGTTGCAGCTAGATGTAGCGATAACAATAAGTAAGAACTTATCTTGAGTTGAACACGATTCATAAGGGAGTCGTGTCTAGGGGATCTATATACTAAAGGAGATCCTCTTTGCTCGCTCTGCTCGCTGTCGAGCATGTCGAGCTCGCCCACTAGCGTGTCGAGCAATGCTCGCCTGCCAAGCCGTCGAGCATGCAGGTAATCGTGCTATATGCTACAGACTACTCTGTAGAGTATATACTAGCTATAACGAGCTAGAGTCGTAACACTATTCCTTTTCTTCAAATTTTTTTGTCTTGAAAAGCGAATGCTTACATGCCATGTCTTTTTATCAAAATCGTATTCGTCTTGCTTTCGAAATAGATTGCTACGAAACATTTGTTAATTTTGCTTATAAACGTTGTTGCTATATTAGCAAGTTTTACATTGTCATAAAAGATTCGTCATCTTATTTAAAGTGTTCGAAATGTGTTCGTACGAACAAATTGTGTGTAAATATGTCGTGAGCTTTCTTAAATCACACTAGAGAAGATCTATTCTCTAAAGTGATAAAAAATAAGATCGTATTAATAATCGTAATTATGCGATTACTTCGTAATAAAAAGATGCTAAAGAAAGTCGATGCAAAGACGAAGCGAAAAACACAATATTTATTGTCTAGTATAAAGAAGTCGAATGTTATTAAGTTGTCGAATTGTTTTGTTGCGAATGCTTTGATTAAGGCATCTTTTGTCATTTAATTTTCTCTTGCTATGCTAAATGATTTTTCGAACGTTAATAGAATTTCTAAATAAGGGCATAATAATCGTCGAGATTGCTAATTGATTTTTACGTGTTTTTCGTCGTAAAGTATCTTTTTTATTTTACAAAATATTGTTAATTTTGTTGTTCTAAAATTCTCTTAACCTTAAATTGGTTTTCTTTTTATAATTTATAATGAAATGTTTTCTATATAGGCGTACTTAGCTCTACTAGCTCCAACAATAAGATATAAAATACTAGAAATATTTTGACGTTCTTAAATAAGTCGAGTTCGTAATTGATTGATCTTTTAATCTTCTTAACGAGAAACGATTCAATTTTGACATGATTTAATTTCTTGCTTAACTTCCTTGTTTTAAGATTTTTTGTAAAAAGATATATTTTATCTCTCTCTTTTAGCTAAAATGTCGTTTTTCGCTTCTTGTTTTAATATTTGATCGATCTTTTTTGCATTTTTAAGATGTTGTTGTGTATCTTTTTTAACGTCGCTACTCTTTTAATAACTAATTGCGCTAACAAATGCGTGCGTTCTTTCTTGAAGAGATTTGATTCCTTGCTATAGTTGACGAAGAATGAAGTTATTTTAGTGATATTTAAAATCTTAGCATTAAGTGTCAATTGTGTTATAGATAGAAGTGATACTTAATTATTATAAGTATTGTTGATGTAATGCCTCAAATATTGTTTAAGACTCTAGTTCGTTCTTTTTGTTTAATTATTCGTGATCAAATAATAGACAATGAACATTTAAAGTTTTGTATCTAATATTAAGAGAAGCGTCTTTTAATAATTAAACGTGAAAAGCTTGTCTTTGTCACTAGTTAGTTTCTTAAGTATATTGTGATATCGTATAAGTCGATTCAATATAATGTATTTTAATTGTTCTACAATGAACTTCTTCTTGCATGCGATAATATGTAAGTACTTAATAAGCTTATCAATCATTATTAGTATCGAATTATATCTATCTTTAGTTGTTAAATTCGTCGATTTCGACAACTTAATAATAAAGTTTATCGTGACTTTATCTTATAACAATTTAAATGATTTCTAATATTAGATTTCGTCATAGCTCGCATGCGTATCATGTTTGTTTTGCTAACAATTAAGACATCGTTTAATGTATGTCTCGACGACTTGTCTCATTTGTGAAAACTAACAATGTTAACGTAAAAGCTATAGAGTTTTAGTTACTCTTAAGTGCCCTTGCAATAATTCGTCATAATGCTCTACATTCGTCAATCTTGTCAATAGATATTTGAAGTTTTTCTTTCTCTATTGAAAACTCTTTTGTATTGTCTCGAAGTATTCGTAGTGTAGCATTTAGCTCGTACTTATTTATTAATAGTGATTTGTTTTTGTTGATCTTAAGTATGTTGTAATTAAACGATTCTTTTGTTTTTATATAATTATTTCTTTTGTTAAGTGCGTCTGCTTTGTCATTATCTTTGTCTAAGATATACTATATTTTGAACTTGTATTGTTTAAGTTTCTTTGATTATCGCATTTGCCTTTTGTTAAGTTGCTTAATAGTAGTAAAGTGCACAAAATTTTTGTGATTTGTAAGAATTGTAAGTTCGAATAATTCTTTTATATATACTCTTCATAATTCTAAGAAAACTACTATAGCGAGCAATTTCTTATTGTGAACATTATAGTTTTATTCGATTAACAAGAGTTTTCTTAAAAGATATATCACTAAATGTTATATGTTTTCATGTCTCTAATTAAAGTATACATCGATAGCTAGATCTAATGCGTCGATTTTAATTTTGCTTAGTAATTGCGAATCGTACATTTTTAATATTGACTTTTTCAAGCATTCTAGCTTAAGATCTTAAAATAATTTCTCTTTTACGAATTTTTATAACTATGACGTATTCTTCTTCGTAAAATTCGTCAATAATATCGCGTTTACTAAATAGTTTTTAATAAACTTTTTATTGTAGTTTATAAAATTTAAAAAGAATTGTACTTTTTTAACATTTGTCGATGATTTTTATTCTTTAATTGCTTGTAGTTTTTTAAGATTCATGCGTATTTCATGTCGTTCAACGACAAATTTAAGAAAGTTAACTTTCTTTTAATGAAATTCGCATTTCTTTGATTTAAAATGTAAATTTTTTATGTTTAAACATTCTAATACTTTGAAGATATAACTAATATGTTCTTTCAAAATTTTTGAGTAAATCATGATGTCGTTCAAATATACTATGACAAATTGATCTAGATATTATCGTAGTATATCATTGATCATTTTTTGACACGTTGTCGAGACGTTCGTAAGTTCGAACGACATTACTATGTATTTGTATAATTTATATCGTATGCGAAAAGCTATTTTTCACTCTTCTCTTGTTTTCATTCTAATTTGATTGTACACTTCTCATAAATTCAATTTAATAAAGTACTTTGCTTCAAATAGTCGATTCTAAAGTTCGTTAATATTAGATAATAAATATCGATTCTTAATCGTAATATTATTTAGCTTTCGATAATCGACACATAAACGAAGAATTTCATTCTTCTTTAATACAAAGAGAATTAAGTATCTTATCTATGATTAGAATTTTCTAATAAATTTTTTCTTTTCGTTTTTTGCTAGGTATTCGCGAAGTACTTCGAGCTTCTTCTTGAATAGAGCATATATAAATTCAAACGTAAATTACTTGCTTAGTTCAAGTCTAATTTTATAATTTTACGATTAATGTTTAGAAAGAATCTCTATCGTTTTCTTTTTTTAAAATAAATGCTCTCAATTGTTGTATATTCGTGATATGTGCTTTAGCGATTCTTTCGTTGTATTAAATAGTTCAAGACTTTTAAAAGATTCGTAATTTTCTTCACTTACTTTGATCTTGTAATTCAATTGATCTTTGCTAGTGTCTATTGAATCGAACTTTATTAGATCGTTTTTTTGCGAAAATGCAAGTTCGTTGCTTGCGATCGATTTTCGATTCGTTCTTTTATCTATTATCGAACGCTATTGATGCGTAGATTGAATGTGAATTACGTAATCACATTGCGCAAATCTAAGTACTTGTGTATTTTAATCAACTTCTAAATTGTGTTGCTTCAATCAAGACATTTTTAGAACAATATCGTAAATAATTATTCTCACTATATTAAAAATTAATTTCTCGTGATGTTGTTAAATAGCTATCAATAATAATTTCGTTTCTTTGTTCACTTTTTCATTCTTGTCGAATAATGAATTTTCATTTACAATTATTAGATTGTATGCGTTAAGCTTTTTTTAAGTAAAATATTCTTTCCTCTTAACAAGAGTTTTGGTCATAAAATTATTTGTTGCATTAAAATCGATCATTGCGATAAGTTAACAATCATTGATCTTAATTAATGTAATAAAACATCGTGCGTGTGCTATTAAGTTTAGTTGCTACTATTGGGCTAACATATTGCATTTCTTTGGTATACTCTTTACTAAGAAATTTGAACTTTTTCTTGTTCTTGTGCTATAACTTTCGCTTCGAGCGTTTGTTTGCGCTAAGCGTTCTTTCTATGTCAAATTAATGATTTTGGCTTTCTAGGAAATCAATTAACTTCTTCTTTTTCTTCTAGATAAGTCTAGCATGAGTCGTTGTAACATTTTGTTCAACTAAGTGTCGCATATTTCTTTGCTTTCTTTATCTTTTTTTGAGATAAACTTACATTGCTCAATTGTTATTTGATTTTATCAAAAATATCTTTTTTTATAGTGACGTTGCTTTCTAGCGCTTTCTCGCATTTATTTACGATTTAATTTATTTGTTGTTTCTTCGATGAACTAACTAAAGTCTTAAGATGTTTCGTGATGTCGTTTAGACATTCGTAAAAGTTCTTTTAGTTATATTCGTCGTTTAAGTTTGTTGCTAAATGAGAATATAACGTTTTTAATCGTTTCGCTTTTATAGTTTTATTAAGTATTTGATTAACTTCTTGCGTAGATGCGAATGTCTTGCTTGATAATGTTTCATCTAGGACTTTTTGTAATTAATTTAGATTTTCTATTAAATAATAGTTATCGTTCGATCTAGTTTTGGAGGTGTTCGCCTTTGTGTCGATTTGCTCTCTAATGTCGTTCTAGCTATTAGATATCTCTCTTAACATAGCATTGATTTGTTGGCGATTTATTAAGTTTCGTGATCGATAATCTCTTGCGAAGTGATTCGATTTATCACATAAATAGCACGTTTTTTGAAATTTATTATTTTGCTTTTTTCTAAAGTTTTTTCTTTTACGTTGTTAAGTGAAATCTAGTTTCATAGATGCAAGCTCACAATAATTGAGATTATTGTACTTCTAATTAAAACGAGATTCTCTCTATTAATATTCGATCGTTGATTTAAAGAAAATTTTTGCCCTTTCTTAAGATTAATTATATCTTTTTTTCATAAATCTTTTATATAGTTTGTCGTCAAGATCGATAACTACTTCGATAAGATTAAATATGTCGTTAAGAGTTCTCTTATTACGCATAATTTCGTTCTTTAGATTGTTCTTAAGATTTCGTCGAAACATTGTCATAAATGCGACATCGTTTCATTCGATTAAATTGACATATTTTTGAAATCTAGTTGCGTAGTTTGCTACAAAGATTCGTTAAATTAGATGCTAAATCATTCTTTTCGCAATTTGTTTCTCGTTGAATGTTTCAAAGATTTTTCGAAACTCTTTTTTGAAATTATTGAAGTTTGTAAACATCGTACGAGGATTTTCGCTATTGTTTTTCAAGTATTTTCGTAAATTTGACTTGAGCTAATGTTAAACTCTTTCTCTAAGAAATGTTGATGCGAAAATCGTCTTCTAATTCGTTGAAACAAAATAGAAGATGAAGTAAATATTCATTTGCATAAGTTAGTCCTCTAGACCAATATAATCTTCATGGTAGATATCGAGCTTCTTGATCTTGATCTTGTCGTCTTTTATGATCGATAATCGACGTGATGTTGATGAGCTAGTGCTTAGGGTAGAGGCGCGTTAATCTAATATAGACATTCTTAGAGTGTTCAAAGTGTTACGCTACTACTTCCTAAGGAATCTTAGAGATATTAGAGAGAGTTGTATTGTTGAAGAGATTTGTAAACGTCTTCAAGCAATGTAGGCAATCATTTGATAACAAGGGTTGCAACTAGATGTAGCGATAACAATAAATAAGAACTTATCTTAAGTTAAACACGATTTATAAGGAAGTTGTATCTAGGGAATCTATATACTAAAGAAGATCCTCCTTGTTCGCTTTGCTCGTTGTCGAGCATGTCGAGCTTTGCTCGCTTTGTTCGTTGTCGAACATGTCGAGCTCGCTCACTAGCGTGTCGAGCAATGTTCGCTTGCCAAGTCGTCGAGCATGCAAATAATCGTGCTATATGCTACAGACTACTCTGTAGAGTATATACTAGCTATAACGAGCTAGGGTCGTAACAAACTCAGATAAGCAGAAATTATCGCAAGCAGATCTACTAGAGAGATCATCACTATTCTCTATTCTATTTCTCTTCTTCAATGTCGATCTAGTGAAGAAAAAGATTGATAGTAATGAAAAAGTCTTGATGTTTGTTGATGACTATACAGCATGAGTTACAAATTCCTTAGCAGAGACTAACATTAAAGATATTCAAAGAGTTATATTAAAAGTCACAGCATAAGAATAAAGAAGCGACGCTATCTTTGAGAAAGAAAAGACAGTGCTAATTCACTTCACAAGAACTGATGTTTACCTAAGCAACACAACAGTTAAGATTAAGGAATAGAAAGTGCTGCCAGTCATGAAAGTGAAGCTGCTTAAGATGATCATGAATAGTAAACTTCGCTACAGAACTTACATGGCTCTAGCAGTCATTAAGGAATTAAAGATAATCATGACTCTCAAGAGACTACAGATGATCTCTTCATCGATGACAAGACAGTTGTTCATCTGCATGATGACATTAGTGATGAATTACGTCATGATAGTCTGAAGACATGCCTGTAACGTTAGAGCAATGACCGCCTTTAATAGAGTGTAGAAGATAGAGGCTTAGGCAGTAACAGATGTCTTTAGCACTGTCTTCACAGTCATTGTAGAGATAGAGGCTTGCTTGAAGCTCATGCAACTTCAACAAGCTGAGAAGGCAGCGACAACATGAATCAGACTACAAATACTGCTCGTCTCAAATTCATTAACTAAGCTTAGCACAACACAGATTCACCGATTCAACTCTTCACTCAGCAAGTTAGATATTGAACATTCAGCGATATTCTTCAACAGAATGAAAAGAATAGAGCCCTATAGCATTCAATCATGGGCGCCTCGCCTACAGACAGACACAACAAGGGAAGAGAAAGACAAGCAAGCTCTTATTGACACCCTTCAAGGCATCATCATTGCAATGAGTGCATCTGTTAGAAACGGCATGATTGAGGCAGGAGAAGCTAGACTGGCCGCCGGTCCGGGTTTCGATTCCAACTTTGGGAACCGGCCCGAACCGCCGGTTCCAACCTTTGGAACCGGACCGAATACTCGGTTCCAATATCAGGACCCGGCCCGGGACCGGTCCAATTCCGGTTCCGATTCCGGGTTTCCGGTTCGAACCGGCAAGAAATCGATGATGACATCAAATGTCAAGTTTTCCTGTTTTTGAACTTGCTACGTCATTACATTTGTTAGATCTATGCGCAACAAATAAATCTATTTATTTATTCTTTGTTATTATCTTCTCGCTATTTGCATTATTCTGTTGTATTACTTTCTATTAGCAAGATGTCTAATTCTAATAATGCATATTAATCATTAAGATCTTCGATTAAGAGAGATTTTAATTCTTCGATTGTTTATTCGTCTACTTCTAGTAGTGTTCAACTCAATTAATCTACAATTTAAGATAGAGAAAACATTAATTATATTTTTGTTGAAAAGAGACGCGCTTTTGCAGAAGCAATGAACAGAATTTATTGTGACACTTCTCTTCTAAGATTTAGAGAAAAGAATTAGTATATTAAGTGAAGTTCTAATATTGATGCTCAATTTTAGCAATGATAACTGCAGACGTTTATTGACGAAAGTGTCATCAATAAGACTTAAAGAAGAATTGAAAATTCACTTTAAACTAAGAAGATCAATAAAGATTAGTAGATAGTTTATTCTATGAAACAACTTTATTCAAATGATCTCTACATTAAAAGAATATTCTAAGATTTCATGCAAGCATTGTCATAAAATTCTAGATTATTCGATAGCTATTAATGATAATGATACAAGTAATATGCAAAAGCATCTTAAGTTCAATGCTTGCATAAATCGAAAACGATTTAACTCTCTTTCATAGCTTAAGATAGCTTTCGATCGCGTAAGTTTAATATAATAATACAAATAGATAATGCAAAGTTAACTTAGAATTAGAAGAAAAGTTATATCGACTTATCATTTCAATTTAATTAATAGAATTGAAAAAAGATACTATGTTAGATTTTCATTGCATTGAATTTGTCTTTTTAAATTATCGAAAATAAACATTTTTAATAGTGTCTACAAATGCTTTGCTTAGAGCTTACTCTTATGCATCGAATCAAATTGTTAAGCATAATATTCTTAGAATACAATGATGTTCATGCAAAGATAAAGAAAGATCTAAAAGAATTACGTCAGATTTCTATTGCATTGAATGCATAATTCAATTCTTAAAAAGTTGCTTATCTAAAAGTTTTAATATATTGAATCGATGTTTTCTTTTAACATCATGAACATTTTATTGAATTTACATCTCTTTAAGTTAAATATACTAATTATTATATAATGCAAGAGCTACTTAAGATTTTAAATATATACGACATCAAAAATAAGCTTTTTGATGTTGTTATTAATAATGCAAGCAACAATGACACTTTACGAGAGAAGCTTGAAAGAGCGCTCAATCAATGCAATATTTCATGAAATAGAGCACAAAACTTGATTTCTTGTTTGACTCATATTATTAATCTAGTAACTTAAGAGTTTATTAGAGCTATTGAATCAAAGACTTTGAACAACAATCTCGTTGTGTTATTAAATAACGATCAAGTCGAGAATGTAATTACAAGCAATAATCTTTGCATTGTTGTTAAGAAGATATTTATTAAGTTAATAATGCAAAAAGATAATGCATTTACTAATCAATAAAACAGATTTGCGCTCTTACTATTGCTATCAATAGTTCTTCTTAACAAAAGCTTTGCTTTACAAAGCTTCAAGTCAACTCTTCAAGATCTTAACAATTGATACAAGACATTTACATTCATTGAAACTCTATCTATTTAATGCTTCGATGTGCATATTAATTGCGTAACACTATTAATACATGAATTGAGAAATTCTTGTTAGATTCAAAGATTCAAATTATTTGATTAAAGAAAAATGAATGATCATTAGTATTGCTTGTTGACAATATGTTAAATTCTATCTACAAATTAACTCTTATTGTGTCTAGAATTATTAATGTTGACATACATTTAGAATTTCAAATATTTGATGCTCTTTTCAATTATCTTAATGCTATTGAGATGATAGTACGCAATAATGCATGTACTTCACAAGCACTCATTCTTCAAGCTTGCGAACTAGCATCTACAAAGCTCTTAAAGTACTATTCTAAGATAAAGAGCAAAGATGAACTAATATATAATTTCGCTATAATTTTAGATTCTACTCAAAAGTTGAAGTTGTATCAAGAATAAGATGCAAATGAGAATAATGCTCATTTTTATTAGAACAAGTACAGAAAAGAGTTTAAGAACTATTTTCATCATTATTATAAAGAAGAAACTACAACTTTAGAAGTCGAAGCGCAAGTAACTAGAAATGTTGATTAGATAATGCAATATAATAATGCAATTGATTATTTATTAACAATGCTATAGTCTATTGCAATAACTATACGAACTCTTCTTCAAAGAACTTAACGTCGCTCTACATCTATTAGTGAAGATAATTAATATCTTTGCACTAATGCTATTGTCGATGAATCTTTAACATAAGAGTATTGAAAAGACAACATCGCGAAGTTTTCAAGATTGACTCAAATAATTAGAGATGTTCTTTCATGTTTAATATTCTCTGTAGATATTGAATGAACATTTAGTCTTGCAAGAAGAGTTTGTCGATAAGATAAATTATAGATAAGTTTAGAATTAGTTGAATAAATAATGCTTCTAAAGTATTATAATCGTATTATAAACTTAAATTCTAAAGAGACTATTATCGAAGCATAAGATATTTATCGTAGAGAAGAAGATGAAGATAATGTGATTGATGAAACTGATGATTCTTCATCGGCAATTCCGGAAAAGATGCTTTATATGAGCTATTCCTGCTATCTATTCTCTATAGAGACGACATCGACATTTCTGCTCGTTTCTGCTCGCGCTAACCTAATTAGGAAATTTAAATTATTTATATAAATTAGTATTATTTTATACTTAGTTCGAAATTTTTAGCCCAATTAGGCTAGTACTAGGGACGTAATAAATTATCGAAAATAGAATTTCTTGATTTTATTAATAGATTGGCGCTTATAGACGCGAATTTATTTATAGAATCGAAAAATCCTAATTTTG
>JAABUS010001535.1_pt1 | contig 49806 bp, 49 predicted proteins | sample 5560161 | NCBI WGS metagenome assembly JAABUS01 (sample SAMN10711885, study PRJNA513376) | rock metagenome | isolation source: Antarctica rocks | place: Antarctica: Victoria Land, Trio Nunatak nord | collected 2016-01-04 | reverse complement strand
CATCAGGAGATCGTGGACCGGGGATACCGGAGAGCCGGATGATGCGAAAGTATCACGTCCGGTTCGGAGGGGGGCTGATGGAAACGTGCAGATGCCATATGCAACGCGCTAGCGGCCTACCCTACGTTATCAAGGGCGCGTCCGACTTTTCATCCGCGAAGGCGGATGCCCCGGCAGCGGACCTCGACAAACTGGCCCAGGCCGTCGGCGTGAAGGCCGTGGACGATGGCACGCTTGAGATCACCGGTGATGTCTTCGCCGGACTGATCCCGAACCAGGCCGCCTACACCGCGTCCGTCGTCGCCCGCGAGGACATCGTCAAGAAGTTCGCGGATGCCAAGGGCGTCTCCTCCTGGACGGATCCCGCGAAGGCCGGTGGGCCGGTGCTCGCCAGTGGCGCCTTCCAGATCACCGCCTGGAAGCACAATCAGCAGATCGATCTCGTGCGCAACGACAAGTACTGGAACGCCAAGGCGATCCGCCAGAAGTATGTCACCGCTGTGATCATCCCGGACATCACGAAGAGCACGCTGCCCTTCGAGAACGGCGACGTGGATTACCAAGTCATCCCCGCCACCGAGGTCGATCGCTTCAAGAACAGCGCCACCCTCAAGCCGCAGACCTTCTCGTATGTCTACCCCGGCACCCGCTTCCTCGTCCCGGATACCGGCCACGCCCCCTTCGACAAGCTCGAGGTGCGCAAGGCGACGCTGCTCTCCATCGACAAGGACCGCCTCGTCAACCAGGTGGGCAAGAAAATCCACACCATCGCCTACGCGATGACCGCCCCCGGCGTCTTCGGCTATTTCGACGACGACGACAACAAGATCAAGAACCTGCAAAAGTTCGACAAGGCGGCGGCAATGGAGGCGCTGAAGGGGACGACGTTCGAGGGTGGCCGCAACTGGCCCAAGATCACCCTCTCCTATAATTCGTCCGACCTCGACATCCCGACCGGCTACCCGGACGAGATCGCGCGCCAGTTGAAGGAATCGATCAACATGGACGTGCAGTTGGAGCCGCTGGAGACGAAGGTCTGGAACTCCCGCCGCTTCGCGCTGGACTTGCAGTTCATGCTCTATCGCTGGTATCAGGACTACCCGGACCCCCACAACAACTACTATCAAGTCTTCAGCATCCATAACAAGGGGGCGGCCCGGCAGTCGTGGGCGGACGCGACGTTCGACGACCTGGCGACCAAAGCGGCGGCAGAGACCGACCAGAAAAAGCGACTCGACCTGTACTACCAGGCGGAGACGCGCATCCAGACGCAGTACGCCTACATGCCGATCCACTGGCGCACGGACAACTACGCGATCAAGCCGTACGTGGCGAATGTGCCGAAGAACAAGCAGGGCTACGTCGTGATGAACACCAACATCTTCATCCGCGCCTGGGATCGTGCCTACGTGACCGATGCCAGCCCGCACGACCCGCCGAAATAGGGGCCTGACCCCCCGGCCCCCTTCCCCGTGGGGGAAGGGGGCCGGGGGTTAGGTTCCCCGGTTACAATTCGCCGGAGAATCAGTCGAAATACCAGCGTTTCGTAGACAGAGGCATCCAATTGGGTGCCTTTGATCTGTTTTCGTCGCAAATTGGGGGTTTCCGTCCAGCTGGCCGCTATGCTATGCTGACGGTGCACACGGAGGAACCGCATCGCGCCGCGCGGCGAAAGAACGGCGCATCACGATCATGGGAGGGTCAAACTCGATGGCAGAACATCCGAAGCAACTCTGGTGGAACGGTGAGATGGTGAAGTGGGAGGACGCGAACGTCCATGTGACGTCGATCGGCTGGTCGTCTGTTGCGGCGGTCTTCGAGGGCATCCGCGGCTACTGGAACAAGGATCAGGAGGAACTCTATATCTTCCGCCTGACCGAGCACATGGATCGCTTCATGCGCTCGATGAAACTGATGCGCATGGAGCCGCAGTGGGACCGCGACACGCTGATCGAGGCGTGCGTCAAGCTCGCGCGCGAGAACGATTGCCACGCGGACACGTACGTCCGCCCGCTCGCCTACTTCGGCAGCTCCACACGCGGCGCGTTCCGTGGCGGCGGCGAGACGGACATCCTCATCACGACGAACCCAATGCCGTCTCACCTGACGACAGGCATGTCGCAGACGGCGGGCGTCTCCTCGTACCGCCGCATCAACGAGGATGTGATGCCGCCGCGCGTCAAGAACATCTCGAACTACCGCAACAGCCAGTTGGCCAGCACTGAGGCGCGCCTCAACGGCTACGACACCGCGATCATCCTCAACCCTTCCGGGCACGTTACCGAGGGGCCGGGCGCGTGCCTCTTCTTCGTGCGCGACAATGTCGTCGTCACGCCCGATCTGACGAGCGGCATCCTCGAAAGCATCACGCGGGACGCCTTTATCACGCTCTGCCGGGAGTCGTTCGGCCTTGAGGTGCAGGAACGCCCCGTTGATCGGACGGAACTCTACGTCGCCGACGAGGTCTTCTTCTCCGGCACGGCGGCAGAAGTCACCCCCGTGACGATGATCGACCATCACAAGATCGGCAGCGGCGAGATCGGCCCGATCACGAAGCGGCTGGATCAACTCTTCCATGACCTCGTTCGTGGCAGCAACACGGGCTACGAGGCATGGCGCACGCCCGTCGGCGTCCGCGCGCTCGCCACCGCAGCGGGCGACGGCGACTAAACAGCGCTTCACACCGGACAAGCAAGCGGGGCAGGCCATGCGACCTGCCCCGCTTCCCATTTTCGTGGGGAACGCTAATTAAACGTCTCCTCCGCGATCATGCGGCGAATCGTCGTGTCGAACGCCTCGATTGTGCGGTCTACATCGGCGTCGGTGTGCGCGACGGAGAGCAGCCCGCCACCGTGGAAAACATCGATCCCCTCATTCACCATGCCGCAATGGACCGCTTCCGCGACCTTCCCCGGCATCCCGCGCTTCAGGGTCTCGGCGGCGATGCCCTCGGGCCGGTGCAGGTCCCCGTCGGGCGTCCCACCAGGCAGCGGCGTCCCGAGGACGAGATGGAAGACGCTCGATTCGCCGTAGCAGAAACCCGGCACCTCCTCGTGCAGCAGCACGCGGTTGAACCCGGCGCGCAGCCGCGCGGCGAGGCGGTCGGCATATTCCTGCTGCGCGGGGTCCGCGAGGATGCGGAGCGCGGTGACACCGGCGACGGCGGAGAGCGGGTTCCCGTTGTACGTGCCGGGATGCCCCACCTTCTTGTGGCGGTTCCATTCCGGGTCATCGCGGAATGTCAGGAGGTTCATGATCTCCGCGCTCCCACCAACCGCACCGCCCGGCAGGCCACCCGCGAGAATCTTCGCCATCGTCGTCAGGTCAGGTGTCACGCCCTCCTTCGCCTGCACACCGCCCGGCGACCAGCGGAAGCCGGTGATGACCTCATCGAAGATGAGCACGACGCCGTGCTTCGTCGTAATCTCCCGCAGGCGTTGCAGATGCCCTGGCGGGTGGGGGATTGACGACCACGACGCGCCAGAGGCTTCGAGGATCACGGCGGCAATGTCTCCCTCGGCGAGGCGGGCGTCCGCAAAGTCGAGATCGTTCACCGGCGCGACGACGACGGTTGCCAGCGCCTCGCCGGGCACACCGGCGGACACGGGGACATCCCACGGCGGCTGCTGACCCGCCGTCGCGTAGTCGTGCCAGCCATGAAAGTGTCCCGCGAACTTGAGGATTTTTGTCTTGCCCGTGTACGCCCGCGCGAGCCGGAGGGCCATCATCGTCGCCTCGGTGCCGCTCGACGTGAACTTGACCAGTTCCGCCGAGGGGACGAGCCGCTGCACCTGCTCCGCCCACACGATCTCGTGCTCGTTGCCCGCGCCGAGGTGCGTCCCCCTCGCCGCCTGCTGCTGCACCGCCGCGACAATCTCCGGGTGGCTGTGACCGAGGAGCAGCGCGCCATGCCCGACGACGTAGTCGATGTACCGGTGCCCGTCCACGTCCCACTTGTATGCACCCTCGGCGCGATCCATCGTCAGGGGGAAGGGCTTCATATGTCGCACGTCGTGCGCGATCCCGCCGGGAAGCGCCTTCCGGGCGCGCTCGTGCAGCGCGCGGGAGCTCGGGTTCGCCGCGCGGTACTGCTCGGTGATGTTCGTTGTGGTTACCATCGGCTGCTCCTCTCGCAGGTTGATCTCGGAGGGATGTCAACGACGCCATCGTAGTGCACGAGCGCATCGCATGTCTACAGGTGTCCCCCCCGCGAACCAAGAGAACGCATATGCCCCGACCCCGAGAGCGACCGGAATATTGCGCGGCGAATTGATCTTGACACCCCACGCCCCGGATGGTACACTCCCGCCAGTGAGATGCACTCACATCCCACGATAAAGGAGGTGATGCCCATGGATAGTTCGAGTAGTCGTTTGGGTATCACCGGGAAGAGCACCCGCTAGTACCCGGTGATATCCGAAGGCGAGGGGTGGACGGAAACGTTCGCCCCTCACTTTTTTGTCTGGGATTCACCTCATCTACGGCGTTCGCCTGCATCCGGCATAGTCCACCAAAGAAGACATGAACTGATCCGGCCCGTCTTGTTTGCCCGCCGTCACATCCATTGGCGACCAACTTGCGTATTACCTTCGGGCGAGGCGAATGCCCAGTCCTGGGTTTTTTGCATACCTGCCCGGCATTTGACGCTCGGGTGACCCGCGCGTATGATGCGGGTGATAGTGACGAAGGGCCGAGCGCCAATGGTGGCGCAGCGGTCGATATGAAGGGGACAGCGATGTCAGTCCTATCCCGTGTTGATGGCCCGGAGGAAATCCGCGCGTTGACACCCACCGAGCGTGTCGAACTCGCCGCCGATGTTCGCACCCTCCTCACCGAAGTTGTTCAGAGCAACGGCGGCCACCTCTCCCCCAATCTCGGCGTCGTCGAACTCACCATTGCACTGCTCGCGGCATTCGATACGCCGCGTGAACCGATTGTCTGGGATGTCGGGCATCAGGCGTACGCGCACAAGATTCTCACCGGGCGGCGCGACCGCTTCCCCACGCTGAAGCAATACGGCGGCGTCAGCGGCTTCCTGAAGCGCGAGGAGAGCGAGCACGACGCATTCGGCGCAGGGCACACCAGCACCTCGATCTCCGCCGCGCTCGGCTTCGCCGTCGCTAATCAATTCAAGGGTGAGCCGAACCGCCATGCGGTCGCCGTCATCGGCGATGGCGCGATGACGGGCGGTCTCGCGTGGGAGGCGCTGAACAACGCGGGGCACATGGACGCGCCGCTGATCGTCGTGCTCAACGACAACGAGTTGTCGATTGCCCGCAGCGTCGGTGCGCTGCATCTCTACCTCAACCGGATGCGCGCGCACCCCGCGTTCACGCAGATGAAGGAGCAGATCGAGCGCGTAATGAAGCGCCTGCCGGCCGGCGAGACGTGGCTGGAACTCGGCAAGCGCTTCAAGGATGGCGTCAAGGAAGTGATGCTCGCGCCGATGATCTGGGAAGAATTGGGCTTCACCTACATTGGCCCGGTCGATGGGCACAACACGGAACTGATGATCGACACCTTCCGCCTGGCGAAGACGATGCCATCGCCGGTTTTCATGCATGTGCTGACAACGAAGGGCAAGGGCATCGACGCCTGCGAGGCCGACCCAATCAAGACTTATCAGATCGAGGCACGGAAACCCGCCGGTGCGCCCCCAAATTACCGCGATTTCTTCGCGCAGACGCTGATCGATCAGGCGGCGCGGAATGCGCTGATCGTCGGCATCACCGCCGCGATGCCGAGCGGCACCGGCATGGACAAGTTCCAGCAGGTCTACCCGGATCGCATGTTCGATGTCGGCATCGCGGAGCAGCACGCCGTCACCTTCGCGGCGGGCCTCGCGGCGGCGGGCATGAAGCCCGTCTGCGCGATCTACAGCACCTTTCTCCAGCGCGCGTACGACTCGATCATCCATGATGTCGCGACCCAGAACCTCCCGGTCACGTTTGTCGTCGTCAACGCGGGACTGGTGGGGGACGACGGGCGGACGCATCACGGCATCTTCGATGTCGCGTACCTCCGCGCGATCCCGAATATGGTGGTGATGGCCCCGAAGGATGAGAACGAACTGCGGCACATGGTTGCTACCGCGATGGTGCATGACGGGCCGATTGCGCTCCGCTTCCCGCGTGGCGCGGCGCTCGGCGTGCCGCTGGACGCAAAGGTTGCCCCCCTGCCGATTGGCAAGGCGGAGACGCTGCGCCACGGCGACGATGTCGCGATCCTCGCCCTCGGCGTCCATGTGCAGACGGCGGTTGAGGCGGCGGACCTGCTCGCGCAGGATGGCATCGCGGCGACGGTCGTCAACGCCCGCTTCGCGAAGCCGCTGGACGAGGAATGTATCCTCGACCTCGCGCGGCGCGTCGGGCGGATCGTCACGATCGAGGAAGGCGTGATGGCGGGCGGTTTCGGCTCGGCGGCGCTCGAACTGCTTGCGACGCATCGCGTCACCTGCCCGGTGACGGTGCTCGGCATCCCCGATCACTTCATCGACCACGGCAAACCCGCGCAACTGCGCGAACTCTGCGGGCTGACGGCGGCGAACGTCGCCGCCCAGGCGCGGGCGCTCGTCACGCCCGCCGTGCCCGCCATCGAGCGCGCCCGCCGCTGATTGACCCGCGCACCATCGTTTGCGAGACTGAGGGACCGGAGCGCCACTCCGGTCCCTTCGTGTTTCACCGGGAGAGCCGCAGATGGCCGATGATCCGACGCCCACGGTCGAATCCACACACCAACCGGACGCCTTCGGTGAGATGACCGTGCTCCGGGATGCCGCGCGCGCGCTTGGCCTCCGCCTGACCGCGCGGGAGACGCAGCAGTTCCGGCAACTTGGCTCCGCGCTTCTCCGCGAGAACGCGCAGTTCAACCTCACCGCGATCACGGACCCGGCGGGCATCGAACTCCGCCATTTCGCGGACTCCCTGACCGTCGTGCCCGCCATTGACGCATACGTGCGGCTGATCGGCGGGGATGTGGCGATGCTCTCGACCGTGCGCATCCTCGATGTGGGCAGCGGCGCGGGGTTTCCGGGCCTGCCCATCGCCATCATGCGCCCGCGCGTCGCGGTGACGCTCCTTGAGGCAACGGGGAAGAAGGTCGGCTTCATTCGCCGCGTCGCGGACGACCTCGACCTCCCGAATGTGACCGCGCTCAACTTCCGCGCAGAGGAAGCGGCCCACCACCCCGGCCTGCGCGGGCAGATCGATATCGTCGTCGCGCGGGCAGTGGCGCGGCTCCCCGCGCTGCTCGAATACTGCTTGCCATTTGTCCGGCTCAACGGCTTCGTGCTCGCCCTCAAGGCGGGGAATCTCACGGATGAACTCGCGGAGGGCGAACGCGCCGCAGCGGAACTCGGCGGAACACTGCGCGACGTGACGCCCGTCCCCGTGCCCGGTCTGGACGGTCACATGCTCGTGCGCATCGATAAAACCGGGAAGACCCCCGCGCGCTACCCCCGCCGCCCCGGAATACCCGCGAAGCAGCCGCTTGGCCAGTAGCAAAGGCGCAAAGAAGGGTCTTAACACAGAGGGCACGGAGCACACCGAGGGCACAGAGGAAAAAAGAGGATCGCGCTGTGGACTCTGTGCGCTCTGCGCCCTCTGTGTTAAAACCCAGTCCCCCCTTTGTGTTCTTCGCATCGATTCGGTTTGGTCGGCTTCGCTGCGGCGCGCTACAGACGCGGGCCGAACTGGGCGTACGCGGTGGCGATACCGAGGATCGAGGCGACGACGATGGTGAAGACGGCGATACCCTCGCGCACGCCGCCGTTGCCGAACCGCAACCCCGGCGGCAGCAGATGCACGGTGAACGGCACGAAGGGTCGCAACGCATCGACGCCCCGATAGGTCATCGCGTCCGTCAGCAGGTGGGAGGCGTAGCCAATCGCCAGCGCGATTCCTGGCACCCACGAGCCGACGAGCCGCAGACTCAGCCACGTCGCGGCGGCGCCGATGAGCGCGGCGCACAGGATCGTGTGCGTGAACCCGCGATGCGAGACGACGCGCCGCACGAGCCACGAGAGCGAGCCGAGCAGCCCCGCCATCACCCACCCGACGATGGTCGCCGCGAGCGCAAACGGCGCGCCGAGGACGCCGCGCGACCACGCAGTCTTCGCCAAACGCTGCCATCCGCGCCACACCTCGCCCTGCAAGGGGAAATGGCGCGTGTCGATGTCCGGCAGCATCGCGCCGAGCGTCGCGAGCGGCACACCGATGGCGATCGCGCCAATGCTTCCCTTCGTCAGATAGAGGAGGGCGGGTGCGGCGACTGCCGCGCCGCAGATGGCATGGTGTCGGCCACGCATCAGCGCACCCGCCGCCGGAACAGGAGCGGCACGAGCAGCACGCACGCTGTTCCGATTGCCGTCAGCCCCGCCACCGCCCACCCAAGCGCCCACCACTGCGGACAGAACCGGAAGACAATTGTGTGGTCGCCGCCATCGGGGAGATAGACCGCGCGGAATGCGAGGTCCGCTTGGAGGATCGACGCGGCGCGTCCGTCCACCGTGGCCTGCCAGCCAGGATAGAAGGCGTCCGAGAGCACCAGATAGCCCGCGCCCCGCGTCGTGACCCGCACCGTCAGGCCGTCCGTTCCGTCGCGCGCGACGGTCGCCGGGGGCGCGCCGGGGTTGGTCGAGACCGGTTGCACGCCTCCTTGCACGTAGACGGTTTTTGCGGGGTCGAAATCGTTCGCCTTGATCCGGTCGAACGCCGCGCCGGGATCGGGCACGGACTCCGCATTGCCGACGACGAACGCGCGCGGCAAGGGCGGCCGACTCGGTTGGTAGAAGACGACGCGATCGCCGGTGAACACCTTCTGCCACCCGGCGGGCGCGGCCTTCTCTGATGGCAGCGCGACGTACGCGACGTTCAGCAGGCCGTATAGCGGGCCGGAACGGCTGCTCTGCGCCCGCTCCCGCAGCGCCGCGTAATCCGCGAGTTGGAGCGGGTTGTACGCGCCGGAGACCGTGTCGAAGCCATCAATGGCGGCGAGTGATGGCTGCCAGCGGTCCGAGACATCATCCGCGTCGATGCGGAACGGCTGCTCGCTCGCGGTGCGCGCGCGTAATTCCTGCCGGGCGGCGGGTTGCTGGAACCCGGCGAGCAGGTTGTCGGTCGTCGGGTTGAAGGCGATGGTCGCGCTGAACAGATCGAGCACAACGAGGGCGCCGCCAAGAACAGCGATGGCGCGCGCGCCGACCGACCGCCGCTCCACCGCCCAAACGAACGCGAGCGCGGCGAGGAGCAGGAGGAGCAGCAGGTTCAGCCCATCGACCGCGATCACCGGGCGGTTCACCGGGTCATCTTGCCGCAGGATGAGGCTGTAGAAGAGCGGGATGATGAATAACGCGAGCGCGGCGACGGCGATGCCCACGCCGCGCCGTACCTGTCGCAGAAGCGCGCCGAACGCGACCCGCATCGTGTGATTGACCGTTGCCCAGTCAAGGAGCGCATCGAGGCCCCACGCCGCGAGCATGGCGACCGCGAAATCGTACAGCAGCAGGAGCCTGCCCGCCGCCCGCACGCGGTCGTACCCCGGCACGAAGCCGTACAGCCAGCCGTGGATTGGCGTGAACGGCCCGAGCGCGCCGAGCAGCGCGACGACGCCGAGCGCGACGAAGAACACCTTCTGGTCGCCTCCGTCGCACGTGCGCCAGAGTACACCAAGCACGGCGAGCACGAGCGTGACGACGCCCGCGTAGCCCCAGATTTCGCCGCTCGCGAACGCGCTCCAGTAATTTGTCGGGTTGTCGCCGAAGACCTTCGGGAGGATCAGTTGCAGCAGCGCGACCGGCTGCACGCTGAACTGCGTCGCCCCCTCGTAGCCGATGCCGGCGCGCACCGACCGCCGCGAGAGTTGCTCCGCCGGGATGAGGAGCGGTGCGGAAAGGCCGACCGCAATCGCCAGCATCACCCCGAGGCGCACCGCCACCGATCCCCAATACCGGGCAACGGGGTCCGCGATGAGGGACGACAACGACCGGTTTTCGGGCGCCACTGCGGTCGCGTGTTGTCTCGTGTACCCCGTTACCGCGCCATCCTCACCCGCCACGAGGACGGGCGCGGCAAGTGGACGCCCCGCCCACGCGAGGAAGACCCCGTACGCGACCGCTGTTGTGAGCACGTACAGCAGCACCTGCGGATGCCCCGCGAGGATCGCCATCACCAATCCGAGGCTTGCGACGACCGTCCAGCGGATGCTGCCGTGCCGCGCGCGATAGAGCGCCGCGAGGATGGCGGGCAGCCACGACGCCACCGCAATCATCGGCGCGTGGCCGAGTTGCGCGGTCATGAAGCCGCCATACGCGAAGGTGACGGCCGCCACGACGGAGGCGGTGCGACGCAGCCCGATGGTGCGGGCAAAGCCGTACGCCGTCACCGACGCCCACCAGACATGGAAAATGACGAGCGCCTCGAACGCGCCGTACGTGAACGGGCGCGCGATCGACCAGACGAGCAGGTTCAGCGGATAGAGCGCACCCGTCTGATAATCGGCGGCGAAGGGCGCGCCGGTGTACAAGTACGGGTTCCACAGCGGGAAGTGCCCGGCGTGGATTTGATTCGCCGCGAACGACGCGAGCGGGTAGTAGAAGGAGTTAAAGTCCCCCCCGCCCTTGGGCGCCGTGACACCCTTCTCAAAGAGCAGCCGCCAGAAGAAGAGCAGGAAGAGGAGCGTCAGCACGCCGACCATGCCAACGTCCGCGCGCATCGACGGCACCCGCCGACGCACCGACGGGACGCGCGCAATCGCCAGGAGAATAAGCCACAACCCAACGATGCCGAGCATCGCCACAGGCGACATCAGCCCCGCGAACCTCAGCACCACGAGACGCCAAGGGGCACGGAACGGGGTTCGGGGTTCGGGGATCGAGGTTCGGGGAATACCGCTCGAATCTTCTTCCCCGAACACCATACCCGCTCACACATTGAAGAGGAACTCGATGATGTCGCCGTCCTGCACGACGTACTGCTTCCCCTCAAGGCGGTATGTCCCCAACTTCTTGGCCTCGGCCATGCTGCCAGCGGCGAGCATCGCCTCGTAGCCGACGACCTCGGCGCGGATGAAGCCGCGCTCGATATCCGAGTGAATCTCGCCCGCCGCCTGCTGCGCCGCCAAGCCGCGCGTGATCGTCCAGGCGCGGCATTCGTCCGGCCCGACGGTGAAGAAGGAGATCAACCCGAGAAGCGCGTACGAGCGGCGGATGATGCGATCCAGCCCGCTCTCCACGATGCCCAACTCCTCCATGAAGACCTGCGCGTCGTCCGGGTCGAGCTGGCCGATCTCCATCTCGATCTGCCCGGCGAGCGCGTCGAAGGCGATGCCGGGCCGCGCGAACTGCGCCTCCGCCCGCGCCACCAGCGCGTCCGCCTCGTCACCGATCTGGCCCTCGCCAACATTGAGGAGCACGAGCAGCGGCTTCCCGGTCAGGAAGCCGAAACCGCGCAGCAACCGCTCGTCGTCCGGGTCGAGCGCGACCTCGCGAATCGGCGTCCCCGCTTCGAGGGCATCGCGCAATTTGATGAGCGCGGCCTGCTCGCGCTCGTACTGCTCGCGTTCCGCGCCGCGCACCTTCTGAATCTGGCCGACGAGGCGCACGAGCCGCTTCTCAATCTGACCGAGGTCGTTGAAGGTGAACTCCAACTGCAACGTCTCGATATCCCGCAGCGGATTCACGCTCTCCTCGGGGTGCGGCACGTTCGGGTCCTCGAAGGCGCGGACGACGTGGACGAGCGCGTTCGCCTGCGCGAGGTGGCCAAGCAGCGCGCCGCCGATGCCCTTCTCGCTGACGCCCTTCGCCAGCCCCGCGACATCAACATACTGCACGTCCGCCGGGACGGTGCGCTTCGGTTTGAACACGGCGGTGAGGCGATCCAGCCGCTCATCCGGCACCTTGACGGTTGCCAGGTTCGGTTCATCCTCCACGCCGGTGCTGTAGGCGCTGGTTTTCGCGTCCGCGCGGGTCAACGCATTGAAGACCGTCGTCTTGCCGCTCTTGGGCAGACCGACGACAACGAGCCGTAACGAGGGCATGCACACTCCTTCGACATTAGCCGTTCCGGGTTGTCCGTACACGCGGCGCAACCCGGTTTCAGTATAGTGGGCATCGAGGGAACCGTCGAATAGCGGTGATCGATCGGGGCGGGAGTGCGACTGATCTGCGTAGCGTTGATCGCACAACCATTCCCCTCTCCTCTCCATCACCGCCATGAATCGCTATGTTGTAGCCAGAGGGCAATGGAGAGAGGCCGGGGGGTGAGAGGAACTATAAAGCCGTCTCTTACGCCTCTATCCCGTCATTTAATCGTTGGCCTGCACGATGAGGACAAGGGGCGTATCTTTCGGTAACCCCTGACCGGGGCCGACACTGGTCTGGGTCTCGGCAACGATGATCCCCACCACGGTCCCCTTCTTCTGCTTCGCCGGGTTACCGGGGCCAATTGACAGGGCAGCCGCATCGACTTGCGTAAAACCGGCCTGCTGGAGTTGCTGCTTCGCGTCCTCCGGGCTTTTCCCGATCACGTTCGGTACCGCCGCAACCGCACCGGATGGCGCCGTCGGCGTGATGCGGCTCGGTGGAGTTGTCGGCTTCGCCGCCGTCGTGGGCGTCGGGGCGAGGGTTGCGGTGGCGGCGGGCGTTGCGGTCGCCGGTGCGGGCGTGGGCGTCGGCTTGCCGGTGCTGACGTAGACCGCCACCGCGCCGTCGTGCACCACCTTGTCAGGGGGCATGATCCGCGTCACGCGCCCGGCATCGACGTCCGGTGAGAGTTCATCCTTGCGATCAGCGGTGAGGCCGAGATCAGTCAATTGCTTAACCACATCCTCGTAGCCCTTGCCTTTGATATTTAGCCCGCTCAGATCGACGATCGCCGGCCCCTGGCTCGTCACGATATCGATCTGGTCACCCTTCTTCACGAAGTCGCCCGGTTTCGGGGTTTGTTCGATGATTTGCCCGCGTGGCACGGTGTCGTTCGTCCGCCGTGCCTCCTTACCCAAACCCAGGCCGAGTTTCTGGAGTTCCTCGGCCGCCCGTGGCTGATATGACCCGATAAAGTTCGGCACCTGAACCATGTTTGGATTCGTCGTTGGCGTGACGGCGGGGCTTGGTGACGGCCCGGCGGGTGCGGACGCGGATGCCTTCGGCGTGGCGACGACAGTGGTCGTTGCGTTGGCGACGAGCGCCGTTGGCGTGCCATTCGCTGGTGGGGGGGGCGCGTTGCTCGCATTCGCCAGTTTGTACCCGAGATAGACGAGCGCAAGCAGGCCACCAAGCAGGACGACGCCAAGCAGCCATGTTCCCACGCCGGGGCCGCGCGACCGGCGTGGCGCACCCGCGACATCGGCCCGGCGTGGGGGTGCGACCGTCGCCGCACGGGCGCGCGGTGCGTCGAGCGGCAATGCGCGCGTCCCCTCCGGGAGCACCCGCGTCGTCGCACCGGCGCCCGCGACCGCGACGGTCTGGACCGGCCCCGGCACGGATTCTCCCCGGAGCGCCGCGACCATGTCCGCACCGGAGACGAACCGGCGCTCCGGCAACTTCTCCAGTGCGCGCATGATGACCGCCTCGACGGGGCGCGGGATCTTCGCGTTGTAGCGCGTGGGTGGCGGCGGCGCGTTGCGGACGTGCTGCATCGCCACATTGACCGCCGTGTCCCCCAAAAAGGGCAACCGGCCTGTCAGCATCTCGTACAGCAGGACGCCGACGCTGTAGAGGTCGCTCGCGGCGGTCAGCGGCGACCCCGTTGCCTGCTCCGGAGAGATGTACCCCGCCGTGCCGAGCGCGGTGCCCGCGTCTGTCATGCGGACATCGTTGACGCCCTTGGCGATGCCGAAGTCCGCCACCTTCGCGGTGCCGCGCGCGTCGATCAGGATGTTGTGGGGCTTGATGTCGCGGTGAATGATGCCACGGCTGTGCGCGTAATCGATCGCGGGGGCGATCTGGGCGATCACATCGATAGCATCGCCCACGGTATACTGACCGCGCTTGCGGATCATCGAGGCGAGATCGGTTCCATCGATCAGTTCCTGGACGATGTACCACGTATCGCCGTCCCGCCCGACATCGTAGACATTGACGATGTTTGGGTGCGACAGTCCCGCCGCAGACTGCGCCTCGCGGCGAAAGCGGGCGAGAAATTGGTCGTTGGTGGCATACTGCTCGCGGAGCACCTTGATCGCGACGACGCGATTGAGGACGGTATCCCACCCACGGTAGACCACGGCCATGCCGCCATCACCGACAACGCCGTCAATTCGATACCGTCCATTGAGCGTTCGATTCATGGTTCCTCAAGAGGGGGGTGACACAGCGCGGAAGAGGCCGCACCGACCCCCGACCGCGCGCAGCGGGCGATGACGCGCCCCACCACCGCATCGGACACACGGATTGTACGGTCGCGCCCGCTCTCCGTCAATGAAACGTCGCGCCCGCACCGGCGGTTCCGCGCGGCAACGGACGTGCAAGCGTGCCATTGGCGCATGTCAATAGCCGTTCGCATCCGTGCCGCCCACGCACTGAAGGGAGAGCGTACGCATGAATGGTTCCATCCGTATCGGCACGATCCGGGGCATCCCGCTCCAGATCAGCACATCGTGGCTGATCGTCTTCGTTCTCTTCCTGTGGACGTTCGCCTCCTCGTACTATCCCGATCGGTACGAGGGGTGGACGAGTCAGGCGTACTTCGCCGCCGCGCTCGTCACCGTCGTGCTCTTCTTCGCCTCCATCGTCGTCCACGAACTGGGACACGCGACGATCGCGGCGCGGTACGGCATCCGCACGCGCAGCATCACGCTCCTGCCCATCGGCGGCATCGCGGAGATCGAGCGGGAGGCGCAGAAGCCCTCCGAGGAGTTCGCCATCGCCATCGCGGGGCCGGTCACGTCGCTCCTGCTCGGCGGCCTCTTCTTCGGGCTGTACTATCTGCTGCACCCGATCAGCGTGCCGCTCGGCGGGATCACGGCGTATCTCGGCCTCGTGAACATCTTCCTCGGCGTGTTCAACCTGCTCCCCGGCTACCCGATGGACGGCGGGCGCGTCCTCCGCGCCATCGTCTGGGGCGGGACGAAGTCATACTCGCGTGGGACGCGCGTCGCGGCGAATGTCGGCTCGCTCGTCGCGTACGCCTTCATCTTCTTCGGCGTCACGCTGCTCTTTCGCGGGCAGGTGGCGAACGGGGTGATCCTCGCCTTCACCGGCTGGTTTATCCTCTCCAGCGCGCAGGGGTCGGTGCAGCAACTGACCTTGCAGCGTGGGCTGACGGGCGTTTCGGTCGACCATGTGATGACGCGCGAGTTCGCAACCGTCGAATCGGCAACGCCGCTCGCGCAGGTCGTGAGCGACACGATGCTCGCCCACAACGCCCGGTCCGCAGCGGTGGAGCACTACGGGCGATTCGTCGGCTTCCTGACCCTCGCGGACCTGATGCGCGCGCCGCAGGATCAGTGGGCGACCGTCCGGGCGGACGCGGTGATGATCCCGCGCGGCAGGCTCGCGACGGCGGCCCCCGCCGAACCCGCCCTCACCGCCCTCGGGCGGATGCAGGCGGGGGATTACAACCAAATGCCCGTCGTCGCGGGGGACGAGATGGTCGGCTTGCTGACGCGCAACGACGTGCTCCGCTTCCTGCAACTGCGCGAATCGCTCCACCTCCCCACCACCGGCGACGACAGCAAGCCACCGGCGATGGTCGAGGAGGTGCCACAGTAGCGTGTACGCATATAGGACGCACTACGGCGCGCGGGTGACGATCACCGGGGCGTCCAGCAGTGCGCGCAATGATCGGGCGCGTTCCCGCGCCTCGTCTTCACTGGCGCAGATGATGTACAAGGTCGGCCCGCTACCGGACAAAAACGCGGCCATCCCGGCGGATACGATCGCTTCGCGCATCTCGCGGACAATTGGCGCGAGGCGTTCGAGCGGATCGAGGAATGTGTTACTCAACAGCGTGAGATCGAGCGGCTTGCCGCCGCGAAGGTTCGCGCTTTGCCGTGTGATCGTCGTGCCGTCGTCGAAATCGCCAGAGTCGAGCGCGGCGTAGAGCGCGACGGTCTTGCGCGGGATCGTGACGCGCGGCACGACGAGGACGAGCCACGTCTCCGGCACGATAACGGGCATCAGGACATCGCCGATACCCCGCGCGATCATCGCGCCGCCGTACAGCGCGAAGGGCACGTCCGCACCGAGACGCCGCGCAATCCGCAGGAGCACGTCGTCCGGCGTGGTGATGCCCCAGAGTGCGTCGAGCGCGACCAGCGTGGCGGCGGCATCACCGCTGCCGCCGCCAAGACCGGCGGCGATGGGCACCCGCTTGGTCAGCGTGATGCGCGCGCCGTCGCGGACGCCCGTCGCGGCTTGCAGCGCCTGCGCGGCGCGGAGCACGAGGTTGTCATCGGTCGCCAGGTTCGGGTCATCGCAACCGATCGAGAAGGCACGCGCCGGTTCGACTCGGACGACATCCGCGAGGTCGAGCGCGGCCATCAGCGTGATGAGTTTGTGGTAGCCGTCCGTGCGTCGGCCCGTGACGACGAGGCCGAGGTTGAGTTTCGCGGGTGCGGCGATCCCGTCCAGGGCCGCCGCCCGGGTGACGCGGCGCGGGCGCACCCACCTATCGCGGCGCAGCGTCCAGCGGGCGGCCCACGGCTCAGGCGTCGGCGGCATCCCCGCCCCCCACGCGCCGCCCCATCGCCCCTTCCAACGAAATGCGCGCGTCCAGGGCGACACGGTGGAGGGCGAGCCATTCGTCGATGGAGAGCGTTTGCGCGCGGCGCATCCCATCGATGCGCGCGGCATCGAGGAGCGCGCCGATCTCCCCCCGTGGGAGGCGCAGCCGGTCCATCAGGCTGTTGTGCAACTGCTTGCGCTTCGCCCCGAATCCCGCCTGCACGAGCGCGAAGAACCCGCCCCACTGCGCCCGTGGCAATGGCGGCGGCACGACTTCGAGCGCGAGCACGCTTGATTGCACCGTCGGGCGCGGCACGAACGCCTCCGGCGGCACGGTGCCGACGATGCGTGGCCGTGCGAAGAACTGCACCGCGATGGCAAGAATGCTCATCCCCGGCGGGGCGGCGACAATTCGCTGCCCCACCTCGCGCTGGATCAGCACGATCATGCGCGTCGGCGGGTGCGCCGCTTCGAGGAAGTGGCGGAACGCGGCGGAGGTGATCTGATATGGCAGGTTCGCGACGACCGCATACTGCGCCAACCCAACGAGATCAGCGGGCGTCGTCCGCAAGATGTCGTTCTGGATGACGCGGACGTGCGGGAACCCGGCGAACGTGGTCTGGAGGTACGCCGCGAGCCGCTTGTCCAGTTCCACCGCGACGAGCCAGCCCTCCGGCCCGACCGCGTCCGCGAGCGCGGCGGTCAGGATGCCCAACCCCGGCCCGACCTCGATGATCGTCTGCCCCGGTTGCACCCCCGCCGCCGCGACGATCTCGGCGAGCACGGCGCGGTCGACGAGGAAGTTCTGGCCCATGCGGTGGCTCGGCGTCACGCCCAGATCGCGGAGGATCGTCTTCCAGTCGCCGACGCGCTGCGGGGCTGCTCGATTGTTCGGCGTGATGGGTCGTTGCGCGCTTTCCATGGGCCGCAGTGTAGCAGACAGGCGCGCGCCGCTCTGCTATCGTGCGAACCGTAGACCGTGATGCCGCCCTGGGGAAAGGAGGTCGAGGACACGCATGTGGATACTGCAAGCCGCCATCGAGGGACTGGTCGAACCGGTTGATACGACACTCCCCATCCCGTCGCTCCTCGCGCGCTACGGGTTCGTCGTCTCGACGCGCGCGACGGAGCAGGTGATGCTGCGGTCGCTGCCGTGGGTCTTCCCGCAGGCTGGTTCCGCCCCCGGCGACGCCGCGCTCCTGCCAACGCCGTCCGGGCAGGTCCTCCTCTACGATCCTGACGGCGGCTTCCGCTACGTCTCGCTCCCCAACGTGACCATCGACGACCTGCTCCACTTCGCCAAGGAGAACGGCGCGTAGGTGCCCAGATCTCCCTCCATGGTGATGGGCTCGGCCCAATACGGTTCAGATACGGGCACATGCAGGATCTGCTCGTCCATCCGTAGGGCGGTCACGCCGGATACCACCGATGCCCCCTTGACCCGGTATCATTTGTAGGAGGATCAAGGGATATGTCTGTTGCGGTGTGTATCGCGTGAGGGGAATGTGGGAGGAGCGTTCAGGCATCGCCCCAGAGGAAGTTCACGACGGTGAGCAGAAGCCCCGCCCAGTCCGCGACGATGTTCTTCCCCTTGATGACCATGCGCAGCCCCTCAGTGCCCATCCGATCCTGCATGAGGTCGTTGACCTGCGCGATCAGCCGCCGCAGTCGTTCGGCGTCGGGCTGCCCATCGTGCGCGTCGTCGCGCAGCCGGGGCAGCAGGGTCCGCAGCGTGACCCGCGCGACGTATTGCCCGTATGCCGCGTAGGCGACGTACTGGCCCGTCGCTGCGGAATAGAGCAGGTCTACGAGCGCGGCGTTCCGCGCGCCCGACGGCGCGACGAGCCGCATGAACTCCTCCATGTCGCGCCGCATCCGCTCCTCGGCGGTCGCCTCGATCTCTGGGACGGTGCGACCGTCGGCGTAGATGTGCAGATAGAACCAGTCGTTCTCCGTGTCGCTCGGATACGCCGGTCGACCGTGCTTCGTCGGGGGTGATGGCGCGGGGCGGCGTGGTGGAGGGGGCGATGCGCCCCCGAACCGGCGACGGTCATACGTCTGCCGCCGCACCACGTTGCCGAGCACCGTGTACGCGGCATTGACGCGCTTCATCCGCTCCTCGGCCCACGCGCGGCGCTCCGGGTTGCGGTCCGGGTGATAGAGCAGCGCGAGCCGCCGGAACGATGCCTGAATGACCGCCTCATCAGCGTGCGGTGGGACTTGAAGGATGGCATAGAGGTCGTCCACGCGGGTTTTCTTACCCCTATCTGCCCAAAGGACGCCCGCTCCCTCGGAGGGAAAAGGAACTGGACTCAAGCCTTGTGTCCGCCCCTCCTCCCTCCCCGTGAGGAAGGGGGAGGGGGTTAGGAACTCTCACCCATTCAGCCACTGGCGGAGCAGCGCGCCATCGTGCGGGAGGGCGACCTCCGGCGGCTCGATGGACGGGTGCCACTTCTTCTCCCACTCCACCGCCACCCATTTGTCGTAGCCCGCGTTTCGCAGGTAGGTGACGGTCTCACCGACCGGCACCTCGCCCTCGCCGAGCAGCACGAGTTGCCAGCCGGTGCGGGCGCTCTCATCGTTCCGCGCGTCCTTGACGTGGACGTGGAATAACCGGCTAACGACGCGCTCGTACGTCTCCGCGACCGACTCGCCCATCCGGTACGGGTGGTGCGTGTCCCAGAGGACGCCGACGTGCACACTCTGCACCTGATCGAGCACGCGCATCACGTCCTTCGACGCCGCGAAGGAGTCGTGCGTTTCGAGCGCGACGCCGACGCCCAACTGCTCGGCGCGCTGCCCGATGCGATTGAGCAGGTCCGCCATCGGTCCGACGACCTCGGCGGGGCTTTTGCCGCCCTGCGGCTCGCCGCCGAAGACACGGATCACCGGCGCGCCCCATGCATACGCCAGTTCGAGGTATGCCGCCGCGTCCCGCTCCGTTTCGATTCGGGCGTCCGCATCCGTCGCGCTCGTGGCGATGCGCAGGGAGGTATCGAGGCAGCAGATCGGCACGTCCGCCGCTTTGCACTCCGTGGCGACGCGCTCACGGTCGTACGGCGGCAGGTTCGGCGGGATAATCTCGCCGTCGAGCAGCCGCATCTCGATGCCGTCGAAGCCGTACTGCTTCGTCGCGTCGATCACCTGCGCGAGGCTCCAATCCGGGCACGCGAGGGTTGTATAGGCCAGTTTGATGCTCATTTTGCCCCCGCCTTCATTGCCGTGGCCCGTTGCCGCGTCTTCGGCGCCGCTGCGGCGACCGGGGGGGGTGCGGCGGCTGCCGCCTTCGTCGCGCCGGGTTTCCACTTCGGGTTCATCGGCATCGCAACCTCCCGCCCCGTCTCGGCGGAGCGATAGACGGCGAGGATCAGTTCGACCGCGTTGCGCGCCTCCCGACCGGGCAGGATGACATCCCGCCCCTCGCGGATCGCGTCGATCATGTCGCGGACCTGGTGCGCGTGCCCGCCCCAGGCAATCGCGGAGGGATCCGCCGCGCCCTTGCCCGCGCTGCCGTTGCTCGCCGCCTCGGCCTTCTTCGCCTCTTTGCTGCGGCCGTACGCGCCGACTTCGCCGAGATCGGACTTGAGGTTCCACGCCTTGATCTCGCCGTCTTCGAGGATGACGGAGCCTTCCGTGCCGACGATTTCCAGTTTGCAGGTGTAGCCGGGGAAGGCGTCAGTCGTGCCCATCAGCGTGCCGACCGCGCCGTTGGCGAACTGGAGCACCGCCACCGCCACATCCTCGACCTCGATGCGCTCGTGTGCCAGCGTCCCCATCTTCGCGTTCACGGTTGATACCGGCCCCATCGCCCAGCGCAGCAGGTCAACGTAGTGGACACCCTGATTCATCAGCGCGCCGCCGCCATCGAGCCGCCATGTGCCCCGCCAGCCGCCGCTGTCGTAGTACGCCTGCGAGCGGTACCAGAAGGTCTCCGCGTTGCCCATGACAATCGTGCCGAGCGTGCCGTCCTCGATCGCGCGCTTCAGCCGCTGCATCCCCGCGCCGAACCGGTGCTGCGAGATGACCTGCAACCGCACGCCCGCCGCCTCGCACGCCGCAACCAGGCGATCCGCCGCTTCCAGGCTGACATCGATCGGCTTCTCGCAGATGACGTGCTTGCCCGCCTGCGCCGCGCGGATACCGATCTCGGCGTGCAGCCCGCTCGGCACGCAGACATCCACCACCTGAATATCACCCCGCGCGAGCATCGCGTCGAGATCGGTCATCGCCTCCGCGCCGAACTCCGCTGCCAGTTTCGCGGCGGCCTCCGGCACGACATCGTAGACGGCGACGAGGCGCGCGTCCGGCTGCGCCGTGATCGCCCGCGCGTGAAACGGCCCGATCACCCCCGCGCCGACGATGGCGAATCCGATCCTCTCCGCGTCCGGCATCGTCGGTGCGCCTGAGCGCGCGGCGATCGTTTCCTTCTTCGTTTTCTTGTCCCGGTCTTTGTCCTTCGCCTTTTCTTTGCTCTTTTTCGCCACTATGCCCTCCTGTTGTTCGTTTTTCCGGTTTTACGGCGCTGCCGCTTCCCACTGACGGCGCACAAACGCGAGCGCGTGGTGATGCTCGGTTGCGCGATCAATCGTCGCGGTGCCGCGCACCTCTTCACCGACCGTCGCGCGCCACCGCGCCTCGACGCTGATGGTGCCGGGATAGTCCATCGATTGCAAGGTCTGGAAGAAACCGGCGTAGTCGGTCGGCGCGCCCTCGCCCGGCGCGCTGCGATCCGCGTCCGCGACATGCGCGTGCCACAGGCGATCCCCGGCGGCACGCATCCCGGCGAACCCCTCATCCTCGACGGAGATATGGTAGAGGTCCGCGAGCACGCCGATACCGGGCAGGCCACGACCGCGCGCGAACTCGTCGGATTCCGCGACGGAGTTGAAGATGTTCGATTCCTTGCGGTTCAGCGGCTCGATGACGACCCGCACGTTGTGCCGCGCGCTCTGCTCCTCCACATGCGCGAGGAAGGCCGCGAGTTGATCCCCCGCCTCGGCGTGGTCGAAACCGTCGGGGATCGACCGCGCGCCGCCGCTCCCGAAGACGCAGATGCGCACGCCGATCTCGCCCATCCGTTGCAGGGCGGTGGCGGCGTACGCCCAGAGCGACTCCCGCGCGACCTGCGGGCCGGTGATCGGCAGCGTCGCCGGGATGAAGACGTTGCACGCCTCGACGGGCAGACCGAGCGCGGCGATCTCGTGCGCGACGCGCCGGAACCCCGCCTCGTCCGGCGCGCTCATCAGCGTCCCGACCGTCAGTTCGATGTACTCGAAGCCCGCGTCCCGCACGAGCGACGCATCCGCCAGGCTCGCGCAGCAACCGAAACGCATCGCCCGTGGCGCCATCATGCGTCCCCTCCGATCTCTGCGAGCAGCCCGTTGAGGGCCGCGACGGCGGTGTGGAAGAGATCAGGGCCGGTGAAGCCGCCGAACGGCCCCGCCGCCTTGAGGTGCGGTTCGAGCGTCAGGTAGCCGCGATACCCGCGCCGCACGAGCGCCACGAGCAATTCGCGCACCTGCCCGTCGCCCTCCCCTGCGGGCACGACATGCCCATCCGCCAGCACCGCATCCTTGATGTGGATATGCGTCGAAACATCGGCGAGCAGCGGCCACGCCTCGCCCATCGGGCGCACGCCGCATTGGATGAAGTTCGCCGGGTCGAACGCCGCGCGCAGATGGGGTGAGGGGATCGTCCGGTGAATATCGGCGCACCGCGTGGCGATGTCGCCGTAAATCTCCTTCTCATTCTCGTGCAGCAATGTCACGCTCGCCTCGGTCGCGAGTTCCGTCAGCATCTGCAATCGATCCATTACCGCCGGGCGATACTGGGCGGCGTCCTCACCCTGCGGGATGAAGAAGGAGAAGATGCGGATGCGCGGCGTGTCGAGCATCGCCGCCACCGCGATGGCGCGACGGAACCGACCGAGATGCGCGCCGAAGTCGTCGGTGATTTGCACCTTGCCAATGGGCGACCCGATGGCGGAGACGTGCATCCCGCGCTCATCGAGCAACGCCTTCGCCGTGCGCACCTCGTCGTCCGACAGATCGAGGATATTCTTCCCCCACGCGCCGCGAAACTCCAGCGCCGGCACGCCCTCCGCGCGCATCACATCGAGTTGCTCCGCTAGGTCGCTCGCGATCTCATCCCCGAACGCGCTCAGCGTGAATTGATGCCCCGCCGCCGCCATGCACACCCACCTTTCTTAAAACGAAACAGCCAGAACGCCGGGAGAAGCCGGGGAACCGCAGAGGACGCAAAGAACGCAAAGGAGGACCGAGTTATAACATGGAGGGCGCAGAGCGCACAGCGCGCACAGCGCAATCCTCTTTTTTCCTCTGTGCCCTCGGTGTGCTCCGTGTCCTCTGTGTTAAAACCCTTCTTCTTTGCGTCCTTTGCGCTCTTTGCGCCTTTGCGGTTCAATTGGTTTCTCTCGCAGTCACTGCGGCCTGAACGAGCCGGTCAAGGACATCTGAGGGACCGATTGTACCGCCGAGCAGCGCGCCGCCGTGCACATCGCCGTGGAAGTCATTGCCAACGGTGGTGATGAGGCCGTGACGCGCGGCAATTGCCGCGAGCGATGCGTGTTCCTCGGCGCTGTACGCGCCGTAGTACGCCTCCATCCCGAGCAGGCCCACAGCGGTCATCTCCGCGAGCGTCGCGTCGAGATTGTGAGTGCTCAGGGGGTGCGCGAGCACGGGGACACCGCGCGCGGCGCGGACGAGTCGCACCGCTTCCGTCGGCGTCAGCAACTGCCGCGCGACGTGCGCGGGCCGCCCCCACCCGAGGTAGCGGTCGAACGCATCGTCGATGCTCGTGGCCGCGCCGACCTCGATGATCGCTCGCCCGACATGCGGGCGACCGACCGCGCCATCACCGGCGAGTTCCTTCACGCGCTCCCACCGCACCGGGACGCCAATTGCGTTCAAGTTCGCGACGATTCGCTGACCGCGCGCATCCCGCCCTTCGCGGAAACCCGCCAATCGCCCCTGAAACGCCGCGTCACCAATCGCGACGAAATAGCCGAGCAGATGCACCTCGCCCCGCGCCACCGAGCAGGTCAGTTCGACGCCGGGGATCAGCGTCATGCCGCGTGCCGCCGCTGCCGCCGCCGCATCCGGGACACCGGCGGTCGTGTCGTGATCGGTGAGGGCGAGCACGCGCACCCCCCGCTCGGCTGCCAGCGCGACAACCTGCGCGGGGGAATGCGTCCCATCGGAGGCCGTGGAGTGGCAGTGCAACTCGACTGGGGAATGCGGCGGGAGTTGCGCTGCCTGAACCATAGCCCCTATCTCTCCTTTGTCTCGCGCGGGCGCGCCGCCACCGATGACCGGGCCGTTTACCGCGGCTCGACGATCAGGCGCAGCGCGGTGCGATCCTCGTCGTCGATGACGACATCGATGAAGGACGGCAGGCAGACGGCGGTGATACCCGTCTCCATGAGGTAATCGAGGGCGATTGCCACCGCCTTGACCGCCTGGTTCACGGCGCCCGCGCCGATGGCCTGGGCCTCCGCCCGGCCCGACTCGCGCACCACACCGGCAATCGCCCCCGCGACCGCGCTCGGGCGGGAACGGGACGAAACCTTCAGGATGTCGCTGCGCTTCCCGACCACCGCAACGTCTTGAGGGGCCGCTTCCTCCTCGGGGAAGGATTCATAGGCGGGGGGTGCAGTTTGCATTGCTAATTCCTCCTGATTGGCTGGCGCATCGGGCAGAAATGTCGCATCCTGCCCGGCACGCAACCCACGCAGTATCCGGTCCATTCTCCTCCTCAGCCCTTCCGTGGAGCGCCGCCCTATCATACGCCCATCGGCCAGATGGCCCACGTATCAGAGCGCCACGTCCCAAATGTCCCATCGCCAGATGCCCCGCCCGCGCCGGGTCCGGCGGTCCACCTCGATGATGACCGCATTGAAGGTAATCGGCCCACTCGCCACTTCGAGCCGGGTTGGCATCCCTGTCACGAAACGGCGGAGGACCGGCGCAACATCGCTGCCGATGACCGAGTGCTGCGGCCCCACCATACCGAGATCTGTGACGAACGCCGTCCCCCACGGCAGGATGCGGGCATCCGCCGTGGGGATGTGCGTGTGCGTCCCGAAGACCGCCGCGACGCGCCCATCCAGATGCCAGCCCATGGCGACCTTCTCGCTCGTCGCCTCGGCGTGGAAATCGACGAGAATAATCGCATCGTCCGGCGTCATCCCCGCAATTTCGTCCGCCGCGCGGAACGGGTCGTCGAGACTCTCCTGCATGAAGACCCGGCCCATCAGGCTCACCACGCGCACGCGCTGCCCGCGCACCTCGACATCGAGGTATCCACGACCCGGCGCACCGGGCGGGTAGTTCTGCGGGCGCACGATCGGGATGCGCTCGTCCGCAAGCACGGTCTCCATCTCCCGCTGCGACCACGTATGGTTCCCCAGCGTCAGCACGTCGATTTCCGCGCGAAATAATTCCTCGGCGGTGGCGCGGGTCAGGCCGCGCCCGCCCGCCGCGTTCTCCCCGTTGGCGATGACGCAGTCGATCCGACGCTCGCGCCGCACGGTCGGGATCAGGCGCGCCGCGCCCTGCCTGCCGGGCTGGCCGAAGATGTCACCGACGATCAGAAAGCGCAAGGCCGACGCCCCCTCCCCGAGGGGCGAAGGCGTCGGCCGCGATGCCGACGGGACAAACCCGAGGCCATCCTCAGCGGGCATAATCCACGACCCGCATTTCTCGAATGACGGTCACTTTGATCTGGCCCGGATATTCCATCGTTTCCTCGATCTTCTTGACGACATCGCGCGCGAGGCGCATCGCCGTCAGATCATCGACAACGTCCGGCTTGACCGCGATGCGCACCTCACGGCCCGCCTGGATCGCAAACGACCGCTCGACGCCAGGGAAGGAGTTCGCGATGCCCTCAAGCGCCTCGAGCCGCTTGATGTACAGGTCCACCATCTCCCGCCGCGCGCCGGGGCGACCGCCGGAGATCGCGTCCGCAGTCGCGACGATGAACGCCTCGACCGTCTCCGGTTGCACCTCACCGTGATGGGCCGCGATGGCGTGCACGATCCGCGACGACCGACCGAGCCGCTGGGCAATCTCCGCGCCGATCAGCGCGTGCGGCCCCTCGACCTCGTGATCCACGGCCTTGCCGATGTCATGCAAGAATGCTGCCGTCTTCGCGACGTTCACGTCCGCACCGATCTCCGCCGCGATCCCCGCCGCGATGATCGACGCTTCCAGCGAGTGCTGGAGGACATTCTGGCCGTAACTGGTGCGGAACTTCAACCGCCCCATCAGGCGAATCAACTCGGGGTGGAGGCCGGCGACGTTCGCCTCGAACGCGACCTTCTCGCCCTCTTCCTTGATGACTTCATCCATGTCCGACGTGACGCGCTCCGTCACCTCCTCGATGCGCGCGGGGTGGATGCGCCCGTCCTGCAGCAACTTGGCGAGGACGCGCCGGGCCGTCTCGCGGCGCACCGGATCGAACGAGGAGACCATGATCGTCTCAGGCGTGTCGTCGATGATGAGATCGACGCCAAGCGCCTGTTCGAGCGCGCGGATGTTGCGGCCCTCGCGCCCGATGATGCGGCCTTTCATGTCGTCGGAGGGGAGCGGCACGGCGGTCACGAGGCCTTCCGCGACGTAATCCGGGGCGCACCGCTGGATCGCCGTGATCAGAATTGCCCGTGCGCGGCGATCCGCCTCCTCCTTCACCTCGGCTTCAACCTCGCGCGTGCGGCGGTTCGCGGCGTCGCGCACCTCATCCTCGATGGAGGCGAGGAGAATGCCGCGCGCGTCCTCGCGCGTCAAGTTGGAGACGCGCTCCAGTTCGGTGATCTGCTGTGCGCGGAGATGCTCGGCCTCGGCGCGCACGTCTTTCACCTCCTGCTCTCGGAGGTCAAGGTCCTGATCGCGCTGCTCGATCTGGCTCGACTTGCGATCCAGTGTCTCTTCTTTCTGCTGAATGCGCCGTTCCTGACGCTGAATGTTAGCGCGTTGCTCCTTCTGCTCGCGCTCGATCTCCTCACGGAGCCGCAGCGCATCGTCCTTGGCTGCGAGCGTCAGTTCCCGCTCTTTCGCCCTGGCTGCTTCGATAATTCGTTCGGCGTCGGCCTGGGCTATCGCTCGCTCGTCGCGCGCGCGCGTATCTTTGATGCGCGAGGAAATTACCCATGCCGCCGCCGCTCCGATGGCGGCCCCGATCAGGAGACCCGCCACAATAGCGACGTATACCATTGAAAATCATCCCTTCGTGCCCCCCGAATCGGGAATCGCGTGCGCATACACGCGGGGCACCTGCGTTGAGAACCATTCGTTGGGGCGGTCGCAGGCCGAAGGGGAGAGAAAGGCGCACGGCGAGAATACCCCAAAAACCCAGCCATGCCAGGTTACACAGCATCTCCATCCGCATCGCGGCCCCCCCTTCCCCACCGGTGAAACCGTTCCACAGCCATGATACGTTTTCGCGCTTTCGAGTGTCAAGGCAACGATGGGTTCCTTCCGTGATTTGGCGCGTCCTAATGGGACGCAATGGCGGGATAACCAGACGATCACCGTTTCATCGTGTCGAAGGTGTCCGCATTCGCGCGGGAAGCCCCTCCCCGAAGCGGAGAGGGGAGCCGGAAGATTCAGAACGCCCTCCCGCTCCGAGAGGGGCAGGGGTGGGCATTCACCACCAAGAATAAGTGCGCACAAGCCTTTACTCCTGTCGTACAAACCTTGGCTCTCGCCCTCCCGGAGTGTTATTATTTATGGGAACGGGAGGATGAAGAACGAATGGCTCGACGCGAGATTTTGCAGATCAACACCCCGGAAGGCGACGCCGTGCTGCGGGTGCGGGCGCGGAAAATCAGCCGGATGGACGAGGCGACGATGGCGATTGCCCGCGACATGGTCGAGACCGTCCAAGGGGACGGCGGCGGTGTCGGGCTGGCCGCGCCGCAGATCGGCGAGCCGGTGCGGCTCATCGTCGTGCACATCCCGCCGGGGTACATCGACGACGACGACCCCGGCCTTCAGATGGCGCTCTACAACCCACAGATCGTGCGGCGGCGCGGCGGCAAGGAGACCGATGAGGAAGGGTGCCTCTCCCTGCGGAATTGGTACGGGCCGGTCGAGCGGGATTACGCCGTCACTGTGCGCGCGTACGACATGCAGGATCGCGAACTGCGCATCCACGCGGAGGGGTTCCTTGCGCGTGTCTTCCAGCACGAGATCGAGCACCTCGAAGGGATCATGTTCACGGATCACATGGAGAACCCCGAGGTGATGCTCCGGTACGTCCCGCCGCGCGACCCGAATGCACCCGCCGATACGGAAGACGGCACCGACGATGCCAACGCTCGCGCAACGGAGCGGGCAGGCGTCGCGGAGTAGAGGTGAGGCATGATGACAGCGGACGACGCAACCACCCGGCGCGCGGCGCTGATTGAGGAGTTGGCGCGCCGCGACGCGCTCCATGATCCCGCCGTCCGCGCGGCGTTGCTTGCCATCCCGCGCGACCGCTTCCTCCCCGATGAACCGCTGGAGCGCGCCTACGCGGACGATGCCATCCCGACGAAGTTCACGCCGGACGGCACCGCGATCTCCAGCGCGTCGCAACCGGCAATCGTTGCGCTGATGCTGGAGCAACTCGCCATCGCCCCCGGTATGCGTGTGCTCGAAATCGGCGCGGGCACGGGATACAACGCTGCCCTCCTCCGCACGCTCGTCGGCCCGACCGGGCATGTGACGACGATGGACATCGACACGGACATCACCGACGCCGCCATGCAGCACCTCGCCTCCATCAGCATCACCGATGTGGACGTGATCACGGGTGATGGCGCGCACGGCTGGGCGGCGAACGCGCCGTACGACCGCGTCATCCTGACCGTCAATGCGAGCGATATCGCCCCTGCCTGGTTCGATCAACTGACGGATGGTGGCATCCTCGTACTGCCGCTGACCGTCGGCCCGGCGCAACTCTCGATCGCCTTCGAGCGGCGCGGCGGCGTGCTCAGCAGCCGGTCTCTCTGCCCGTGCGGTTTCATGCCGCTACGTGGCAGCATGGGCGACGGCGCGACGGGCAGCCGCCCGACCACCGCCGCGCCCGGTTTGCGCGTGCGGCTCACGAACGCGACCGCGCACCTGGCGGAGCAAATCGCCGCGCTCTTGCAGACGCCGCCGACACCGCGCGATCTCCCGCAGGTAGGGGCGGGCTGGTTCTACGCGCTCGCGTTCACGCTCGCGACGCCGGGGCAGTCGTACATCTTCGCCCTCGTCTCGTCCGAAGATGTGCGATACGGCTTCGTGGGGGATGCCTACGGGTTGTTCGATGCGACGGGCACGAGCGGCTGCATCATCGGCATCCCGGACTCAATGGATGGCAGGACGATCGCGAGCGTCCGCACCTACGGCGGCGCGGAGGCCGCCGACTGGTTGACGCGGGTGCTCGATGGATGGAAAGCGGCGGGTGCGCCCCGCCCGCAGGCGCAACATATCACCGCGTACCCAATGAGAGCGCCGTCGATCCCCTCCGGTGGCCCGGTGATTGATCTGCCACACTGGCGATTGGTCGTCGAACGCCCCACGACACCGTCCACAGCAGCGCACATAGCCCGTACGTAGATACCGGCAAGACGCCAAAGTGGACAGGGGATTCAACACAGAGAGCACGGAGGGCACAGAGAACACAGAGAAGAATGACGTATTTTAAGATCTTCTTTGTGCTCTCTGTGCCCTCTGCGTCCTCTGTGTAAAGTTCCCCTCGGCGGTTCGGTGTCGCTATTGCGGAATGCGCGCTACAGATCGACCTCGCGCGGGTGGATGCGGCGCTTCTCCACCGCGATGATCTGCTCGATCTGCTCGACCGTGCGGTCGATCTGCTCGGACTCGTTGATGACGTAGTAGTCGAACAGTTCGCTCGTCGCGATCTCACGGCTGGCGATCGAGATGCGGCGGGAGAGGGCGAGCGGGTCCTCCGTCTTGCGCGAGTGGAGTCTGCGCGCGAGTTCGCCCATGTCGGGCGGCAGCAGGAAGATCAGCAACGCCTCCGGTGCGAGCCGACGGATGGCCGCCGAACCTTGCGGGTCCACCTTGACGACGACATCCTTGCCCCGGCGGAGGGCCTGCCGCACCGGCGCTTTCAGCACCCCGTAGTGGTTGCCGTACACCTCCGCATGCTCCAGGAATTCGCCCGCCCGCTCATCCTCCGCGAACCGCTCCCGCGTGTAGAAGATGTAGTGTACGCCATCAATCTCACCCGGTCGGCGCTCCCGCGTGGTGGCGGTGACGACGTAGTAGCAATCGGGCAGGGATTGCCGCATCCGCTCGATCACGGTGTCCTTGCCGACACCGGACGGGCCGGAAATGACGATCAGCAGGGGGCGCGCCGCGTTGCGCAGCGAATCGATCAGATCATTGGCGCGGTCGTTCATGCCACCGTCACGCTCAATCGTCATGCACCCCTCGCATCTCTCGGTTCCCCACGCGGGGCCATGTCGTCGTCCGCTCCGTCGGCTGCTCCACGGCCCTGCCGCCCGGCGCCGAGCCGACCCGCGATTGTCTCCGGCCCGAGCGCCGCTGCGAGCATCATGCCGTTGTCGAGATACAAGAGCGACTTCGTCCGGCGCCCCGATGTAGCGTCGATTAGCGTCCCGTGATCGCGCGCCTCCTTCATCACCCGCTTGAGCGGCGCGCTCTCCGGCGCGACAATCGCCACCACGCGATTCATCGCTACCAGGTGGCCGAATCCGATGTGGATCAACTCCGTCGCCATCCCTGCACCTCGACCTCCGCGACACTGCACGTGCGATGTACACTCTCCTGTACGTGTCGCGCGGCGGAAAGGATTACTCGTGTTCGATGCGCTCACCATGCGCGCGGTTGCCGACGAACTGAAACGAACGATCCTCGGGGGCCGCATCCAGCGCGTCGGCCTCGCGGACGAGCGGACGCTCATTGTCGAAATCTTCAGCCACGGCGCGCGCCATCAACTGCTGATCAGCGACCATCCACAGGCGGCGCGGGTGCACCTCGTCCGCGAGCGCCTCACACCGGACGCCGCGCGCGTCACGCCCTTTCTGCTCCTGCTCCGCAAGCATGTGCGCGGTGGGCGCATCGCCAACCTGGCGCAACCCGCTCTGGAGCGGACGCTGGCGCTGAGTATCGTCAAGGCGTCCCCCCCCGTCAAGGAGAGCGAAAGCGACGACCGCAACGACCCTGACCCCACGCCCGACGACGCCGACGACCCGCGCGCATTGCCGCCGGGGTGGACACTGACGGAGACGACGCTCGTCATCGAGGTGATGGGCCGCCACTCCAACACAATCCTCCTCGACGCGCACGGCACGATTCTGGACGCCTTGAAGCGCGTCCCCCCCTCCACCAGCCGCGTGCGCCCCATTCTGCCGCACCTGCGGTACGCTCTCCCGCCGCCGCAGGAGAAGGCGGACCCGCGTTCGGTCACGAGCGCGCGGCTGCGCGACGCCTGCCTCCTCGCCGGCGACCGGATCACGCTCGCCACGATGCTCGTCGGCTCGCTCCGGGGCATCAGCCCGCAGATCGCCCGCGAGATTGCCTTCCGCGTCACCGGCGATACCGACCGCCCCGCCACCGCGTGCGACCCCGCGCAACTCATGCCGACCGTGCACGAGCTCGTGCAACCCATCGACCGTGGCGAGTGGCAGCCAACGCTCTACGCGCGCGATGCGCGCCCGGTCGCCTTCTCGCCGATACCGCTGGCGTCGTTCGCCGCCGACCCGTCGGTAACGGGCGAGACGGACTCCTCGATCTCGGCGATCACCGCGCGCTTCTTCACCGAAACGGGCCGCGCGACCGCCCATGGCGAGCGACGCAACCGTCTCGTGCAGGCGATTGCCGATACTGCGGCCCGCGTGGAGACGCGCCTCGCCGCGATGCGAGGCGAGTTGCATCGCGCGGAGGCGGCGGAACTGAACCGGCGCAAGGGCGAGGCGATCTACGCCAATGCCTACGCCATCACTCCCCGGCAGATGACGCTGTCGACCGATGACGGGCTGACCATCGTCCTCGATCCCGCGCTGTCGCCCTCCGAGAATGCGCAACGCTATTTCGAGCAGTACCGCAAGGCGCAACGCGCGACCGAGGGCCTACCGGAGCGCATCGCGCAGGCCGAGACGGAGCGCGCCTATCTCAGCCAGACCGCCGCCCTCGTCGAGACCGCGACGGCGTTCGACGACCTCGTGACGCTCGAAAACGAGTGGCGTGCGTACACCGGCGCGCGGGAGGCGAAGCCCGCCACGCGCAAGCCGACGCGCGGCATTCAGCGCCAACCCGCCGTGCGCCGCCCGCGCCCGTACGTCACGGTCGCCGGGCACCGCATCCTGATTGGGCGCAGCGGGCCGCAGAACGACCAAGTAACCTTCTCGCTCTCGCACGGCGACGATACATGGCTGCACGCGCGCGGTGTCGGCGGCGCGCACGTCATCATCCAGTGGGACGGCGAGCAGATCGTCCACGGCTCCAGCGACGCCGCGACCATCGAACTCGCGGCGCGACTCGCCGCGCACTACAGCCAGGCGCGGAGCGGCGGCTACGTGGAGGTCGATTTCGCGCCGCGCCGTCAGGTGCGCAAGATCGCGGGCGCGGGGCCGGGCATGGTGACGTACCGGGGCGAGCGCACGCTGCGCGTCCAGCCGGTGACAGTCGAGGTGCTGATCCAGCAGGGCGCGCTTCGTGCGCCGGCGGGTCGCGGGGGTGAATAAACGCGGCCACGGTGGTATCGTTCGTTAAACACATATGCCACGTCATGACGACCGCTGTTCGGCACTCCGTTGTGCATCGCATTACCCGAGGCGCATCATGCCCACCCTGCTCGCCACCAAGATCACGCTGCTCGACATTTTCATCGCGACGATGGTGCTGAAGGTGATGTTCTTCATCTTCCTCTTCTACATCTTCCGCCTCGTTAAGCGCGAGGATGACGCCCGCGCCGCGACGGAAGCGCCCGCACTCCTGCGCGCCGCGCCGCCGACGAAGCGCGTCGCCGTCGTCGCCTGCCCCTTCTGCGGGGGCGAGAGCGCGGCGTCCGTCCGCAGGGAGATGATCGCCGATCATCCCGTCTACGAACTCGTCTGCTGGACGTGCCACGCCGCCCTCCCGGAAACCGCCCTCATCGATCTTATCGAGCCGACCGAGTGGCTGCAACGGTCGGCGGCGGGGGGAACAAGGAGGCAGTAGACAGTAAACGGAGAGCAGATTCGAACATCGTCGTCATACGGATGGCGCAAAGAAAGGAGCCACGGAATGTACGCTTCCGTGGCTCTATCTCTCGCCTATCGCGTCCAGCTATTGATTACTGACTACCGTCTACTACTGCCTACTTGCTCCCCGTCACGCCGCCAACTGCTTCGGGCGGCGGAAGAACTTGCCACGCTCCCGGCGGGCGGGCGCGAAGTAGGCGAGGACGGTGCCAACCTCATAGAGTGCGTACATCGGCAGTGCGACGATCATCATGTTGAATGGGTCCGGCGTCGGCGTGATCGCGGCGGCAGCGATGGCGCATACGAGGAATGCGTACTTCCGCCATCTGCGCAACTTGTCGATGTTTACCACCCGTACCTTGGCGAGGATGAAGAGTAACGCGGGCAGCTGGAAGATCAAGCCGATACCGATCGAGATGCGCAGGAAGAAGGCGAGGTACTTATCCGATGTCGGGCTGAACTGGAAATTCTGACCGAGGGTGAATGTGATGAGAAAATGAAGAAACGACGGGATCACGTAGAGATTGGCGAACATCACGCCGGCGATGAACAAGCCGGACGAGACCGGGATACCCCAGAGGAGATACTTCAACTCATGCGGCAGCAACCCCGGTGCCATGAAACGAACGATCTGATAGAGGATCACGGGGGACGCGATCACGACACCGATGTACGCCGCGACCTTGAAATAGGTGATGAAGCCTTCCGCCGGTTCGAGCGTGAGAAAGACCACGCCCTTATTGACCTTCAACGCCTGGTCCGTCATCCAGACAATCACGCGGTTCGCGAAGATGAAGCCGACAATCATCCCCGCGAAGGTGGCGAGGATCGACTTGACGAGACGCGAGCGGAACTCCAGGAGGTGCTCCTGGAGCGTCATCACGTCCGCGTCGGGCTTGACCTTCTTCGGGCCGCGACTGAAGGCGCGGGCCGGGTTCAGGTTCCGCAGCGGGACGAGCAGCCGCGAAGGCCGGGCGCTGGTACGAGCCATCTCTTCCTCATTCCCTGCCGACTCGGCCGCCGCGACCAACAGGCTTAGCTCTGGTGCTCCTCGATATACGAGGCGGCGTCACCGACCGTAAGGATTTTTTCGGCGTCTTCATCCGAGATTTCCAGACCAAACTCTTCTTCAAGCGACATAATCAACTCGACGAGATCGAGCGAGTCCGCGTTCAGATCGTCCACAAAGGACGCTTCCGGCGTAATTTCCTCTTCGTCCACGCCGAGCTGTTCCGTGACGATACCCTTCAACCGATCATAGATCGTAGAAGTGGACACCCCGCTCTCCTCCGCTAACACACCGCTTCCATCATGGCACGCACCCGGGCGTGCCGTCCGTTCAGTATAGCATACGCACGACGCGCGCTTTTGGTTACGTCGCGCGGTCGCCGCGCGTGATTTCGCCGCCATTGATCCGCGCCGCAACGGTGCCGAGCGTGCCATTAATGAATTTGCCGGAGTTCTCACTGCCGTACCGTTTCGCCAGCTCGACGGCCTCGTTAATCACCGCACCGACCGGCACATCGGTGCTGTACAGCAACTCGCACAGCGCAAGGCGCAGGATGTTCAAGTCTACGCGCGGCAACTGGTCAATGGGCCACGCGGGCGCGGTCTTCGCGATCAACGCGTCCAGGTCATTCCGGTGCGTGAGCACACCATCGACCAACCGCTCCGCGAACGCGCGGAACCCATCCGCGAGCAGCATCTGGTCGAACTGGCGCGCGCGGACATCCTGCACATCATGGCCGACGAGATCGACCTCGAACAGCACCTGCAATGCGCCCTCGCGCGCCTTCCGCTGCCGCTGGGCGAATGGGTCGCCGCCGCGTCTCCGGGGACGCGCCGTGCCCTCGCGCGTCTCTTCCTCCGGCACAACATCTTCCGTCTCATCATCGAGCAGGATCGCTGGGTCTTCAAATGTTCGTGTCATAGCATCTGATCCTTCTCCCGCATGGGACGGATGTGATCGTTGTGTGGTAGCCACCCGCCCTCGACATCGCGGACAAAGACATTCACTTCCCGCGCCTCCATCCCGAGGAGGCGTTCGATTGCCGCCGCAACCCGGCGACGTACCGCCGCGCTCACGTCCGCGACATGCTCTCCCGCCGCAACGACGATGCCAATATCCGCGCGCACCGCGTTGCTCTCCACCGTCAGATGAACAGTGTGCCGACCGCGTGGAACCGTCCGCACGACGCCCGGCACCTTCAGTGCCGTCATCTCCACGACCGACGCAAGCACGCTCTGCGCGACGATCACCCTGCCGAGTTGTTCATCTGCTACCGGGCCGGGGGTCGCTGGCATTCCGTCTTGCATACACCCCACCTACCACGTGAACATGGAGATAGCACAGGCAATTACCGGGCCGACGCAGCATCGCCGCCCGTCAGCAATTGCTCGACGAACCGCGTATGCACCTCGCCACGGCGAAAACGCGCGTCGCGCAGTATCCGCAGGTGGAACGGCACCGTCGTCGCGATCCCGCCGATTACCGTCTCTTCGAGGGCCCGCCGCATCCGGTTCAACGCTTCCTCCCGCGTGTCCGCCCAGACGATGATCTTACCGAGCAGGGAATCGTAGTAGGGGGGGACGCGGTATCCGGTGAAGAGGTGGCTATCGACCCGCACGCCGGGGCCACCGGGCGGCACGTATTCCGTGATCGTGCCGAGCGACGGTGCGAACCCCTGGTCGGGGTCCTCAGCGGTGATGCGGCACTCGATCGCGTGCCCATTCATCGTACGAGGGCGCTCCGGCAACGTCAAGGGTTCGCCCGCCGCGATGCGCAGTTGCCACGCCACGAGATCAACGCCCGTCACCATCTCCGTGACGGGGTGCTCGACCTGGATACGCGTGTTCATCTCCATGAAGTAGAACCGCCCGTCGCCGTCCATCAGGAATTCCAGCGTGCCCGCACCCCGGTACCGCAGTTGCTGCGTCCCCTTGAGCGCCATGTCCCACACGGTCTGGCGCTGCCGCGACGAGAGTCCCGGCGCGGGCGATTCCTCCAGCAGTTTCTGGTGCCGCCGCTGCAACGAGCAGTCGCGCTCCCCGAGCAAGACGACCTTGCCCTCGCCGTCGCCAAGCACCTGCACCTCGATGTGCCGCGGCGATTCGAGGAACCGCTCGACGTACATCTCTCCGTTGCCGAACGCCGCCTCCGCCTCCGCCCGCGCGAGGGGCAGCACCCGCTCCAATTCGGTGTCCGACCGCACGACGCGCATCCCCCGCCCGCCGCCGCCCGCCGCCGCCTTCAGCATGATTGGGAAGCCAATCCGCCGCGCCGCCCGGAGCACATCGCCGTCGTTCGTCGCAGGAGTATCGAGGCCAGAGAGGATTGGCAGGCCTGCCCGTCGCATCGTCTCCCGCGCCGCCGCCTTGTCGCCCATCCGCTCGATGGACTCCGCGCGCGGGCCGATGAAGGTGATGCCGAGTTCCTCGCACATCTCCGCCATGTAGGCGTTCTCCGCGAGGAAACCGTAGCCGGGGTGGATCGCGTCGCACCCGGTCAGTTGCGCCGCCGTCACGATCGCGGCGCGTCGGAGGTACGACTGCGGGGCGGGCGCGGGGCCGATGCAGACCGCCTCGTCCGCCAGTTGGACCGGTAACGACTCCCGATCGGCCTCTGAGTACGCCACCACCGCCGGGATGCCGAGGTCCCGGCAGGCGCGCAAAATCCGCAGCGCAATCTCACCCCGGTTCGCGATCAACACCTTCTGCAACATGGTCTAACCCTTTGAACCGCGAAGGCGCGAAAAACGCGAAGGCGGGAAAAGAGAATCAAAACAAAGAGAGTGGGTAACACGGATCATCTTTCTTGTTTTTCCGTGCATCATCTCTGTGTTTCCTTCGCGTTCTTCGCGCCTTCGCGCCTTCGCGGTTCATATGTATTCATTTGGACAAGAAAACGGGCGGCTGTGACACCGCCCGGATCGTCGAACATCGCAGGCGATAGTTTACCGCATCACCATGCCGCCGTCCACCTGGAGGACGGCGCCGGTCATATACGACGCGGCAGGTGACGCGAGGAAGGCGACAACCTCGGCGACATCCTCCGGCATGCCGAGGCGGCCCATCGGCACCTGCTCGATGATCTTCGCCTTCATCGTCTCCGCGATAGCGTCCGTCATCTCCGTCGCGATGTAGCCGGGCGCGATGGCATTGACGGTGATGGAGCGGGAGGCGACCTCCCGCGCGATTGACTTCGTGAAGCCGATCAACCCGGCCTTCGCGGCAGCGTAGTTCCCCTGCCCGGCGTTGCCGATCAGGCCAACGACGCTGGAGATGTTGATAATTCGCCCGCTCCGCTTCCGCAGCATCGGGCGCAGGACAGCGCGGGTCGTGTAGAACGCGCCCTTGAGGTTCGTGTCGAGCACGGCGTCCCAGTCGTCATCCGTCATCCGCATCAGCAACTGGTCTCGCGTGATACCGGCATTGTTAACAAGCACGTCGATCCGCCCGTGCTGCTGAATCGCGGTCTCGATCAGCCGTTCGGCGTCGTCGCGGCGGCTCACGTCGCCTTGCACGAGCGTTGCCTCGCCGCTCGCCGCAGTGACGGCCTGCGCCGTCTCCCGCGCTGCCGCCTCGCTCCCCCGATAGTTGACGATCACCGCCGCGCCATCCCGCGCGAACCGCACCGCGACCGCCCGCCCAATTCCTCTGCTCGCGCCCGTCACGACGACGATCTGCCGCTCAGTCTTTGATGCCATTGCCCCTCCATGACGCCAATCGCTCACGCCGTCTTGGCGACGGTCTTCGGTGCTGTGGCAGCGCGCACACGCTCCGGTGCAGGGCGCTCCACGATTCGGGGGAACAAGACAAAGTCAATCCGGCCACTCGGGGAAATCTCAAGCCGAGCATTGAGGGCACGCGCGATCTTCGCCTGGGCGACGAGTGTCGGCGCTTCATTCCCTTTCTCCATCTGGGTAAGCATCGCCCGTGTGATTCCGATCACGGCTGCGAGCGCCTGCACGCTCATTCTCCGTTGCTCGCGCGCAATCGCGACTGCACAGCCGAAATCGACGAGCGGCGCGATCTCCTCGAAGCGGTCGCAGGCTTCCTGATCTGCCAACTCCTCCGCGAGGAAATCGTCCAAGTTGCTCTCACTGTCCACATTGTCCCGCCTATGCATTGAGAAGCGCGTCGCTGGTCTGCGTCCGCGCTTCCTTATCGGTGCGTTTGATGAGGCCGCTGAGGATGTTGCCGGGGCCGATTTCGAGGTAGTCGGTGATGCCCGCGTCGCGCATCGCCTCGACGGCGCGAACCCACTGGACGGGTGAGGAGATGTGCCCGATCAGTTCGGCGCGGACGGCGTCGGCGGTCACGAGCGGCTGACCATCGACGTTGGCGATGATCGGCACGGCGGGGTCGGCGAGCGGCGCGGCGTTCAGCAACGGCGTCATCGCATCGACGACGGGGCGCATCAGCGAGGTGTGGAAGGCGGCGGAGACGGGGAGCATGATCGCCCGCCGCGCGCCGCGTTCCTTCGCGAGCGCCGTCGCGCGTTCGACATCCTCCCGCCGCCCGGCAATCGTCACCTGCCCCGGCGCGTTGACATTGGCGACCTCGACGCCCGCCTCGGTGGCGAGCGCCTGCACCGCCTCGGTCTCCATACCGAGCACCGCCGCCATCGCGCCGTGCCCATGCTCCTGCATCAACTGGCCGCGCCACCGCACCAGCCGCACGGCATCCGCGAAGGGCAGCGCGCCCGTACAGACCGCCGCCGAATACTGGCCGAGGCTGTGCCCGGCGGCGAACGCGGCGTTCGGCAGCAGGCCGCGCCGCCGCAACACCTCGAAGCAGACGACGCTGACGACGAGGATCGCGGGTTGCTGCGTGTCCGTCTGCTGGAGCGTCGTCTCCGGGCCATTCCAGATAGTTGTACTCAGAGGAAAGCCGAGCGCGTCGTCCGCCTCCGCGAACCGCTGCCGCGCCTCGGGGTCGGCATCCGCCAATGCCTTGCCCATGCCGACGGTCTGCGACCCCTGACCGGGAAAGATCCACGCCGTCGCCGTCACACGCTGCCTCCTTCGTTGCCGCGTCCCCAGCGGACGACGGACGCGCCCCACGTCAGGCCCCCGCCGAATGCGACGAGCAGCAGGTTCGAGCCGTCATGGAGCAGCCCCTGCGCCGCCGCCTCGGAGAGGGAGATCGGGATCGTTGCGGCGGAGGTATTGCCGTACTTGTCGATGTTCACCCAGACGCGGTCTCGCGGGAGGTCGAACCGCTTCGCCGTCGCCTCGATAATGCGCAGGTTCGCCTGGTGCGGCACAAGCAGGTCGATCTCGCGGAACTGCATCCCCGCGCGGGCAATCGCCTCGATTGCCGCATCGCCCATCATCCGCACGGCGAACTTGAAGACCTCCGCGCCCTCCATTTTGATGAACTGGTCGTGGCGGTCGAGCACCTCATGCGTCATCGGCTCGCGCGTGCCGCCGCCGGGCACCATCAGCAGGGGGCCACCGCTGCCGTCCGCGCCCATCGTCAGCGAGAGGAGACCGCGCGGCTGGTCCGTCGCCTCGATCACGACCGCCCCCGCGCCGTCCCCGAAGAGGATGCACGTCCGGCGGTCGGTGTAGTCGGTCAGGCGCGTCAGCGTCTCCGCGCCAATGACGAGGATGCGCTTGTACATGCCGCTGCGGATGAACTGCGTCGCTGTGCCGAGCGCGTAGATGAACCCGGAGCACGCCGCGCCGATGTCGAACGCGGGGATGCGCGTCACGCCGAGCAGGCTCTGAACGACGCAAGCGGTGCTGGGGAAGAAGTAGTCCGGCGAGGCCGTCGCGACGACGATCAGGTCAAGATCAGACGGCTCGATCCCAGCGACGGCAAGCGCCTTCCGGGCGGCGTTTGCGGCGAGGGTCGAGGTCGATTCCTCCGGCGCGGCGACTCGCCGCTCCTTGATCCCCGTACGCGAGATGATCCACTCGTCATTCGTGTCGACCATCTTCTGGAGGTCGGCATTCGTCAGGACCCGCTCGGGCACGTAATGGCCCCAGCCTGTAATCGCCGCGTATCGCTCGCGTTGCTGCTCGATCATGCTTCCGCACGCCCCTTCCCGGCACAATCGCCGCTGTCGCGCGTAGCATACCAAACCACCGCACCAATCCGCGCGGTGGAGTTCCACCGCGATACCAATGGAACCGTTGCCCGAGCGCGACGTTCTATTCGCAGGCGCAATTGCGTTGGCGATGACCATTCACACAAGAAACGAGAGGCGGCGCGTGGTAGGCGGCAGACGATGGCTCGGTTTCCTGGTCACGCTGATGTTCTCGCTGGCGATGGTCAGCGCGGTCGGCGCGGCCCCCACGATGTATACCGACCCGCAGGGGCGCTTCACGTTCACCGCGCCGGACGGCTTCTGACGTACGTCTCAGCAGACGACTGCCGTCTCGTATGAATCCGCGACCCTCAAAGGAGCGTCATTCAACGTCGTCATTGTGCCGGGCGGGCCGAGCGATGCGACACTGACGAGCATTGTGATGCGATCGATTCCGAGCCTTCGACGGACATTCAGCGGCTATCAACAAGGGCCTGCAACGTACACCGCGACAACCCTCGCGGGGCAACCGGCGGTGCTGATCGAATCGTTCATCTCAGTCGCGGGAACCCCGACGCACGTCCTCCAGTATGCCCTCATCTACGGCAGCACCTTCTACGTCCTCACATTCGGCGCGCCAACGGCGAATTACGACGCCGTCCTCGCACAGACGCGCATCGTTCGGGACTCGTTCACGTTCCTGACCGGGCCGCAGGGGGACGAGGTGCGCCGTTTGGGCAACGGATGATCGCAAGCAGCGAACTGAAAGACCCATCGTCCGACAGATGACGGCAACAAAACGGGAGTGGCAATGACCACTCCCGTTTCCTGTTAACCGTGCAAGCCTACTACGGCGAAGATTATTGCTCCGTGCGGCGGGTGCGCTGCTTGATCTCGATCACCTGGTTGCCGCGATAGTTGCCGCACGTCGGGCAGACGTGATGCGAGCGCATGTATGAGCGGCAATTCGGGCAGACGACGAGATGCACCGGCGCGATGTGATCGTGGCTGCGGCGCGAGCCACGCTTCCCGCGCGAACTACGAAACTTTGGTAAGGCTCCCATTTGATTCCGCTCCTATCGTAAATCGCGAAGGCCCACACTTCCGCGCGGCGCTCCGCGTCAATCGCCGTTCGTCCGGGCATAATAGCCTACTCGCGCTCATCCTGCAAGAGCGTCCCGAGCACGGCGAACGGGTTGCTTGCCTCGTCCGGTGCCGTCTCGTCCAGCAGGACCGGCTCCGTCCCCGGAGCGACCGGCTGCATCGGCAGCTCAACGAGGATCACCTGCCGCAGCGGCTCGCGCAGATCAATCTCGTGATTGTCGCTGATGGGGAACGTCTCCGGCTCCTCCTCCTCCTCTTCGTCGGCGGGCTTGATGATGCGGCCCGTGACGACATCGACGGTCGGGCGGAATTGCTCGGTGAACTCCCCCTCGACCGGCTGCGGGAAGGTCTCCAGCGTCCGCACGCATTCGAGGTCCACCGATGCGCGCACGTTCCCTTCCGCCAGCAGGCCCGCGCCGACGCGCACAACGCGGAACTCCGCGTGCACGTCGCGCGCCTCCAGCGTACCGTCCAGATCGAGGACGGGCAGATCGAGGACGTAGCGCCGTGTCCGGCCCATCGCGTCGGCCTTGAGGAAATCGACGACGAGGATCGTTGGGTCCGTGAGATGTTCGACTGTTGCTGCCATGTACCGCCTCCAGCCACCGCCTGCGGCCCGCGAATCCGCTGACCCCTCGTGCGTGAACACCGGCGGGCGCGGGCGAAAACCGACCGATTATATCCCTTCCAGAACCGTCTCGCAAACCGTCCAACGGCATGCCAACCGGGGTTTCCTCGCACTCATTGTGCCATCACAGGGGACGTACGTACATATAGTCGGGGTTGACGTATCAGAACTAATGTTCTATACTATCAATCGGAGCAGAAGAGACAAGCAGGAGGCGCGGCAATGATGATGCACGATGAGCGAGTCTATGAGCTATCGCGGCTGTACATCGAGGAGCGCATCGCGGGCGCCGCGCGCGAGCGCCTGCTCGCGGAATGCGGGCAGGCGCGCAACCATGTGTCCGAAGTCGCGGCATGGGGCGGTCGGTTGCTCGTGCGGGTCGGTCGCCGTCTGGAAACACTCGGTGGTGCGTCACCGATGCCGCGCCCCGTCGAGATGCGGCAACGGCCACTCTCGCACATTTAGCGCGAAAGGAGAAACCGGATGAAGCGCAGAAACGCCAAGAGGGAATGAACACAGAGGACACGGAGACCACAGAGCGCACAGAGGGAGAAGTATGAGGGGATTCCTCTGTGAACTCGGCGCACTCTGTGTTAATTCCCCAGCTCCTTCTCTGGGTCCTTTGCGTCGATGTGGTTTCGTTCCGTGTCGGTTCGCTGTTTGATTTGAAAGGAGCCGGAGATGCAGGCAAAGATCGCGCTCATCACGATTCTGACGGACGATGTGCCCCGGCTCGTGGCGTTCTATCGCGACGTGATGGGCTTCGCGACGGAGAACGCGATGGACGACTACACGGAGTTCGCGTGCGAGGGGGTGCGGTTCGCCGTCTGCAAGCGCGCGATTCTCGCCGACTCCACGCGGCACCCCCGATTCAGCGAAGCGCCGCGCGGGCAGGCGTTCGAACTCGCCTTCCCGCTCCCGGCGCGCGAGGAGATTGACCGGGCATACGCGGCGATCGTCGCGGCGGGTGCGACCGCCGTGCAGCCGCCCGCGTCGATGCCGTGGGGGCAGCGCACCGCCTTTTTCGCCGACCCGGACGGCAATATTCACGAACTCTTCGCGGACTGACCGCTGACCATCCCCGTCAATCCCCTTCCCTCCCCCGGCGCACCGGCCTCCCCGCTGGTGCGCTATACTACGCGGCGGTGCATCGGCGCGTCGGCACGCGACGCGGACCTTGATCTGAGCGGAAGAAAGAGGCACCCGCCATCAGTACGCGAACTCTCACCATCGACCGTTTACGCGCGCGGCCGGACGTTGAGCGCCTCCTCAGCCGGGCCACACTCGCCCTCTCGGACACCATCGCCCTCACGGCGCGCGTCGCGCAGATCCCCGCCCCGACGGGCGCGGAGGAGGCGCGGGCAGCGTTCGTCGCGCAGGAGATGACGGCGATTGGCCTCGAGGGTGTGCACATCGATGCGGTGGGCAACGCCATCGGGCGGCGACCGGGCGACGGCAATGGCCCGACGCTGCTGATCGCCGCGCACACCGACACGGTTTTCTCGGCGGAGACCGACCTCACCGTGCGGCGTGCGCCCGACCGCATCAGCGGCCCCGGCATCGGCGACAACAGCCTCGGCGTCGCGGCGATGCTGACGGTGGCGCGGCTGCTGGACACGCTCGATGTCGTCACGTCCGGCGACGTGCTCTTCGTCGCGGATGTCGGGGAGGAAGGGCTGGGCAACCTGCGCGGGATGCGCGAGGCGGTTCAGGATCATCGCGACGGACTCGGCGGCGTGATCGCCGTGGAGGGGCACAACCTCGGGCGCGTGACGCACCGCGCGGTCGGCAGCCGTCGCTACCGGATTGTGGTGCAGGGGCCGGGTGGTCACTCGTGGGGCAACTACGGCCGCCCGAACGCGATCCACATCCTCGCGCGCGTCATCACGGACCTCACCGCCCTACCGATCCCCGCCACACCGAAGACTTCCCTCTCCGTTGGCACGATCGAAGGCGGCGTCTCGGTCAACACCATCGCGCCGTCCGCCTCCGCGCTGATCGACCTCCGCTCCGTCTCGCAGGCGAACCTCGAGAAACTGGCGGCGAGCGTCGAGCGCACCGTGCGGAATGTCCACATCGCGGACGTGCAGGTGTCGGCGGAGATGCTCGGCGACCGGCCTGCGGGCGAGATCGCCGCCGATGCGCCGATCGTGCGGACGAGCCTGGAGATACTCCGCGCGCTTGGCATCGCGCCGACGCTCGACGCGAGCAGCACGGACGCGAATGTGCCCATCGGCCTCGGCATCCCCGCGATTTGCATCGGCATCGCGGAGGGCGGCAACGCGCACCGCGTGGAGGAATTCATCCACATCCCAACGATCACCACCGGCCTGCAACAACTGCTCCTGCTCATCCTCACACTCGCGGGATATGACGCCTCATGACCGCGCAACCGGGGGAGACGGGCGCGCCCTTGAGCGCGAGCGCGCAACGAGTGCAGGATACCCTGCGGGAGCGCGGCTTCGCGCAGCGCGTGATCGAGATGCGGGAGACGGCGCGCACCGCCGCCGAGGCGGCGCAGGCAGTTGGCTGCACCGTTGGGCAGATCGCGAAGTCGCTCGTCTTCAAAGGGCAATCCACGGGCCAGCCGATCCTCATCATCGCGAGCGGCGCGAACCGCGTCGATACGGCGAAGGTCGCAGCGCTCGTTGACGAGCCAATTATCAAGCCGGAAGCCGCATTCGTCCGCGATATGACCGGGTTCGCGATTGGCGGCATCCCGCCGCTCGGCCATCGCGAACAATTGATGACATTGATTGACGATGATCTCTTGCAGTTCTCGCAGCTATGGGCGGCGGCGGGCAACCCGAACGCGGTCTTCCCGCTCGCCCCGGCCGATCTCGTCGCGATGACGGACGGGCGGGTCGTCTCGATCAAGGAGTGAGGGCGCGTCACATGGATAAACCAATTCGCGTCGTTTTCTTCGACATGGGCGACACGCTGACGACGATCCTCCCCTCGTGGGAGACGCTCTACATCAATGTCTGCGCGGCGCGGGGCATCCACCTGGAGCACGATGCGCTCGCGGCGGCGACCCGCGCCGTCTTCGGCGAACTCGACGCCGACGAGTCGCGCATGACGTACGAGGCAAGCGCGGATGCGGACCAGCGATATTACCGCGACATCAATGGCGAAATTCTCCGCCGCGCGGGCGCGCCGATGGACGAGCGGACGGCGCGCATCCTCGAAACATTGCAGCGTGAGTTCGAGACGCCCGCGCACTTCCATCTCTTCCCCGACGCGATCCCGACGTTGGACGCGCTGCGCGACGCGGGCTACCGGCTCGGCATCATCTCGAACTGGTCGTGGAATCTGCCCGACCTCTGCGACGGCCTCGGCATCACCGGGTACTTCGAGCACATCGTCACCTCCGCGCGCGTCGGCGCATCGAAGCCCCACGCGGCGATCTTCGACCACGCGCTCTACGCATTCGGCGTGCGCCCCGAAGAGACCGTGCACATCGGCGACAACGCCACGGCGGATGTCGGCGGCGCGCGGGCGATGGGGATGCACCCGATCCTCATCGACCGGCACGGTCGCCATGGAAACGCGGATTTCCCCGTCGTGCGCGCGCTGGCCAAAATTCCGGCGGTCGTGGCACGGATCGCGGAGCGGACGTAACTCCCTATTTCCCTCGTGGAATTGGGAAGGAGCATGGGGCATGACTGCGGTTCGCATCGGTCTGATTGCCGACACCCACATGCCCGCGCGGTGTCGCGCGCTCCCGGCCGCCGTGTTCGACGCACTGCGCGGCGTTGATCTGCTGCTCCATGCGGGCGACGTGGGTGAACTCTGGGTGCTCGACCAACTGAGCGCCATCGCGCCCGTGATCGCCGTGCACGGTAATGACCACGGGCCGGACGAGGCGCGCGAACTGCCGTACCAGCAGATCATCGGCGTGCATGGACAGCGTATCCTGCTCACCCACAGCCACTACCCCGACCGCGCAGAGGAGATGGAGGCGCGCAGGAGCGACGATTGGGCGCCGAAACTGGGGCGGCGCATCGCGATGGGGCGGCGCGCGGGCGCGTGGATCGTCGTCTTCGGCCACATCCACATCCCGCTGACCTATGAGGACGACGGCATCCTGCTCATCAATCCCGGCGCGATCGCCGCGCCGAACGCGGAGACGCGCCAGCGCGTGCAGAGCGTCGCCATTCTCACCGTCGGGGATGACGGCGCGCCCTCCGTCGCACACATCGACCTCGCGCAACCGGACCAGCCGTTCGTGCCGCGCATCGACTGGGACGCCGGGTTCCGCGCCGCGCACGCGCAGTTCGGCGCATCCATCCTCGCGCCCGACCTTGCGGCGGACTTCTCGTGGCTCTTTCAACTGGTGCGCCAGATCGCGCCGGAGACCGGCATTGCGGCGTACCTTCATCTCGCGCACCAGTGCTGGGCCGGTGAACGAAGTGTCATTACCCGCGCCGATCTTATCCGCGCAGTGGACACCGACGCCGCAATCCCGAACGACGCAAGGGCACAAATTCTGGCGATGCTGCGACATGATGTGTGACGCGGGGGTTGAGGAATCTTCTGATACAATGCCCTTCCTGTTCGGCACACCACGCCGCGTCCGCTTGCACCGAACAGCCACGATGTGAACCACCACCGCGTCCGTTGCGGCGCCCGCCGGGAGAATGATCTGTGTCACCCCTGCCCCCACCAAGTCGGCCGCGCCCCGGCGCGCTGCCCAATCGTCCCGGCGCGCCGGCGCCCGCACAACCAACAACGCCGACCTACGTCGCAGTCGATGTCGAGGCGACGGCAAATGAGCGCAACAACGAGATCATCGAGGTCGCGGCGGTCATTTTCACGAGCGAGCGCACGCTCGAGCGGTGGACATCACTCGTGCGCCCCCTCCGATCCGTGCCCCTCGGCACGGCACAACTGACGGGGATCACGAACGCAATGTTGCAGGCCGCGCCGCCCTTCAGCAGCGTCGCGCCGCAACTCCGCGCCTTCATCAAGCGCCACCCGATCGTCGGGCAGTCCGTCGAGTTCGACCTGAAACTGCTCGCGGCGCAGGGGCTGGCGCTCGACAACCCGGTCTACGACACCTACGAGTTGGCGACGCTCCTGATCCCGGACTTGCCGGTCTACAGCCTCGCGCGCATCGCGGAGCGGTTGCAGGTCGGCACCTCGCAGGAGCATCGCGCGCTCGGCGACTGCGACCTGACGGCGGCAGTCTTCCAGGCGCTGCTCGACCGGATCGCGGAGTGCGATCTGGAGACACTCGGCGAACTCACCCGCCTCGCGGAGACCGGGCAATCGCCGTTCGCGCGCCTCTTCCGGCAGGTGCAGCGGGAGAAGCAGCAGGAGACGTCCGGCGCGGGCGTCGGCGCGAGCATCCTCCAGCAACTGCGCGCGCAGGCGGGCGGTGGGCAATCCGAGAAGGAGGGCGGCGTCGATCTCCTCTATCTGATGCCCCGCCCGCGCCCCGAGCCGCTGCGGAGCACGACGAGCCAGCGCCCGCTCGACACGCGCGCCCTGCTCGACACCTTCCGGCCCGATGGGCCATTCGCGGAGGCGTTCCCGCACTACGAGCACCGCCCGCAGCAGATGGAAATGCTCGGCTCGGTTGCGGAGGCGTTCAACAACGGCGAAACGCTCCTCGTGGAGGCGGGCACAGGCACCGGCAAGTCCGTCGCGTACCTCGTCCCCGCCGTGGCGCACGCGGTCGAGCACGGCGAGACGGTCGTTGTTAGCACCGCGACGATTGCCCTGCAGGACCAGTTGGCGAAGAAGGACATCCCCGACCTCCAGCACGTCCTCGCGACGATTGGCGGCGCGCCTGCGGCGAACGGGGCGAGCCTGCCAGCCGAGTTCCGCGCGACCGTCGTCAAGGGGCGGGCGAACTACCTCTGCCTCTACCGCTGGTTCAAGCTGCGCGGCAACCCCAGCCTCGCGCCCGCCGACGCGCGGCTGATGCTCCGGCTTCTCCTCTGGCTCCAGACGACGGACACCGGCGACGTGGGCGAACTGCGCTTCACGGACGACGAGCGGCGGAGCGGTGTCCTACAAGCGTGGAACCGCGTCAACGCGGGGCCGGACAGTTGCCCGTCGTCGTGCGTCTTCCAGAAGCGCGGGCAATGCTTCGTGCAGCGGGCGCGGCGGGCGGCGGAGAACGCGCACGTCGTGATCGTCAATCACGCGCTGCTCCTCTCCGACATGACGACGAACAGCGGCGTGCTGCCACCCTACGAGCACCTGATCGTCGATGAGGCGCACCACCTGGAGGACGAGGCGACGAACCAGCTCGGCTACGCCTTTGAGCGCGCGACCGTGCTCAACTTCCTCAACCAGCTCGCGGAGCCGCACGCCGACGGCCCGCGCGGCCTGCTCACCGACCTGCCGGTCCGCGTCCGCACCGGCAAGACACCCGCCGATGTGCAGACGGACGTGACGCGCTTCTGCGGCGACCTCCTGCCGCGCATCGACGAGACGCGGACGCGGACGATTGCTCTCTTCGACCGCCTCGCCGTCTTCCTCGCGGGCCGCCCGCAGACCGAGACGGACACGCGCCTGCGGATCACGCAGAGCGTACGCAACGACCCCGGCTGGACGGACGTGGAGATCGCCTGGGACGAACTCTCGCTGCCCCTCTCGATCATCCAGCAGAGCCTCACGGGCATCTTTGAGCAGGTCTACCGCCTGCCGGACGAGACGATGCAGGAGCAGGACGAGACGCTGCTCGCCCTGACGCGCGCGCTGCGGGTCAGCACGGATTTGCGCGTCGGCGCGGCGGCGGCCCTCGCGGAACCGGACCCGGACATGGTCTACTGGACGGAGATCGAGGGGCAGCGCGGGGGTCAGTCCGGCCAGCACCACGCACCGCCGGAGGCGTCGCTCGTCCCCGGCGTCGTAGCGGTGGAGACGTCGCGCACCGTCAGCGTCAAGGCTGCGCCGCTCCACGTCGGTGCGACGCTCCACGCGGACTTGTTCCTGCCCCGCCGCACCGTCGTCCTTACCAGCGCGACGATGACGACGGACGGCAGTTTCGATTATCTCAGTTCTCGCCTCGGCATCGAGCCGGACGAGTCCACCGCCGTCGCGGTCGATTCGCCCTTCGATTACCGCCGCTCGGCGCTCCTCTACACCGTCGAGGACATGCCGGAGCCGAACCGCCCCGGCTACCAGAAGGGGTTGCAGGATACAATCATCGGCCTCTGTGAGGCGACGCGCGGGCGCGCGCTCGTCCTCTTCACGTCGTACAGCGCGCTCCAGGCGACGTACCGCGCGGTGAAGCCGATCCTCGAGGCGTCGGGAATCATCGTCCTCGGACAGCGCATCGACGGCGGCCCGCGCCAGTTGATCGAGCGATTCAAGCAGCACCAGGAGATGGCGCTCTTCGGCACTTCGTCCTTCTGGGAAGGGGTGGATGTCGTCGGGGACGCGCTCTCGGTGCTCGTGATCACGAAACTCCCCTTTAAGGTGCCGAGCGACCCGGTCTTTCAGGCGCGGTCGGAGGGGTTCGTGGAGCCATTCGTGGAGTTCGCGGTGCCGCAGGCGGTGCTCCAGTTCCGGCAGGGGTTCGGGCGGTTAATTCGCTCCTCCACCGACTGCGGCGTCTGCGCCGTCCTCGATTCGCGCGTCCTGACGAAGCGGTACGGCAAGACCTTCCTGAACTCCCTTCCCGGCTGCACGGTGGAGAAGGGCCGGTCAATCGAATTACCCGCCCGCGCCGCCGCGTGGCTCGCGATGGCGGGGCCGGAGCGAAAACAATAGAACTACCGTGAGAAGGTGATTGTTCGCCCCTATTCCCTCCGTTGCCTCCTCTCATACCGATTCCTGCGGAACACTTCCCGGATCGCAGGCTGGAAAGCCTGCGCTACCACCGAAAGAAGGCAAACGGTTCATCAGAAATCGGTATCAGACAGTTGAGGATGGGTGGCAGATTCTATGACGCCGCATCCCCGGCTCCGACACCTCGTGAGTGCCCTGTACATTCCCTTCCTAATCCCGGCCTTCCTACATCGGAGGCAAGGGGCAATCCCTATGTGGATTTAGAAGAAGGTGAATCCACATGCGTTGGGGTTGTGTCCGTATCCTTCTGTAAATAGCGGTGCCGCTCGTCAAAGTGGCCATCGTCCTCCACGATCGGTAGTGCGAACCAACCGGATCGAAGGAGGGGGCGATGACCTATACACAGCGTACCG